>Ga0209645_1000668_pt1 | contig 17592 bp, 40 predicted proteins | sample ETNvirenome_6_30_FD_184070 | JGI IMG/M metagenome (GOLD analysis project Ga0209645, IMG submission 184070) | Marine viral communities from the Pacific Ocean - ETNP_6_30 (SPAdes) (version 2) | ecosystem: Environmental > Aquatic > Marine > Oceanic | place: Pacific Ocean | collected 2013-06-19
AGTCAAGCACTTTTGCTCCACGGGTAGACAGCAACACGTCATCGCCAACTTCAATGTCTTCGTAGGCAGACAAGTCAGGCCAACGGCCACGCATCTGAAACAGCATCATGGTTCCCATAGTCACTGCCTGTGCGAAGTCGTCCGGGCCTGCGGGATCTCTCAGAATTTTGTAGCTGTCGCGACCTGCACCTGATTCGCCCTTGTCCTCGATCAAGTTCAAGAAGTCGTGCAGCAGTCCAATGTCCTCAGACCCGTGGTAATCATATTGGAAGAACCTTAGGACGTTTGACTTGATAAATTGACAGCAATAGTTCAAGGCCCGGTTACGGTCCATGGCATAGTGGTGCCTCGGATGGTTATCTGTAGCAGGCTTGAACTGGATAATTGATCCACGAGCTGGCCCTGTGTAAGCGATCGGCAGGATGTTGTTCGGGTTCAGCCCTGCCTGCACCATCAGCGTTTCTCGGACTGTACCGGCACCGGTGTAATCGTGCACCAAGTGACTGCACTTGAATGTGTTCATGATGCCAAGGATAAGCTTGGCTTCGCGAACGTGGTCATGTGGATTCATGCTGCGGTAGCCGTAGATAACGTCAACACGCCCGTCAGGACAAAGGCCTACAACCGCAATTGAAGTGTACGACTGCAATGCGAGGTCGCTTTTTCCCTTGGAAACGCCGCCTCCGCCCCAGTCCACCGAGCAGAACTTGTGCAGATAGCCGTCCTGGTTGTCTCGTGCTTGATCTACCTTGCAATCCCAAGGTAGGCAGGCTGCTTTCTTCAAGTCAGTGACGGTGACAAGTTTTGACCCCGAGTCCCACGACTCGCCGCAAACTTCGTTGTAGAACACGTTGATAGGCACGTTGCCTTTGCCCTTGGACTTGTCTACCAGCTTCGCCCAAGCTTCCGGGTCGGCGTAGTGCATGGGCATAATCATCTGCGGCACGTGGTAGCCTGCAAACGACCAGCGTTTGTCCTTGTGTCTGTGTACCCAGCGGCCTGTTCCGCCCTGGTACGGCGGTCGCGGGTTGATGGGCTTCTGGCACTTAGCACACAAAACTGCGGGGCATTTCTCGCCGATGTCGTCGTGCACAGGACCAATCATCTTGAGCAGGTCGTACTCCAAGGCTGGAATGTTCCAGTGACCGCAACCTCCGGCAGAGCATTTAATCATCCACTCTGCCATAGACGAATCGGACCACAAACGCTCAATCGTGTTGTCTAGCGTCTTGGGCGTGCCCGCGTACTGTAGCAGCTTCCACGGCGACGCTGATACTGTCTCGTGAATAACAGGCAGAAACGAAATGTCCATGTCCTGGATCTCGTCAATCACGTTCTTGTCGGCGGAAATACCACGAGTACGCTCTGCGTCCAAATACGCAAACGAAAAGATCATCTGGCTTCGGTTTTTGAATGACCGTTGCAGCACGTTGTTGATTGTGGATTGGCCAGAAAACAACTTCCCTACCGGGCTTGTCTCAATGAACGGAGCTACATAGTTCTGCGAAAAACGCCGAATCATCTCAAACAGAGGCGTGAGGTACAGCGTGGAGAAGTAAGGAATACAGTTACTGAATAGCACCCCCTGCGATGCCAGTGACGTTGACTTGGAAACCTGACGACCGGTTTTCAGCAGCGTCATCTGTGACATTCGCGTCCTGAAGAAAGGAGCAAAAGGAAAGTGATCGTGTAAGTGATAAGGCTTGCCCCTGATTGAAAGCAGCAGGGGCAGTACAGGTTTCAGCGTGGTGTGGCCTGATTGGCTCATGACGTATTGAGCCATCTTCAAACGCTGAACGATTGGGTCGTCCGTTGGTCCGGGCTGGTAGCCCTGCATCATCGGCGTGCCCATCAACGCGTCAATGTCGATGCCGTATTTGTTCTCTGCTTTTTCTTCTGCCAGAACCTGTTGTGCAGTCTTTCTGGCGTTTTTAATGTCTTCGTAACTCAAAAGGAGTTCCCTGTGGAAAAATATAAACCTAGCGATGCTCTAGGATTATTGTTTGAGTTGATGCTACAAGTTGTGGTTAACTCGTTTAAGTTTGTCGCGTTGTTGTTCACTACAGTCTATCGTGTCTGGTGCCCCAAAAGCCCAGAAGATAAAATAGATGTAGCCGAAAATCGCGTGAATTGTACCAAAAATTAACCCTGATTTGGAGAGACCAATGCCAGGTCGTTCAGCTTTCGCCTTTCAGCGTAGGAAACAAATGAGATCGCTAGCATGGCCGTCTCCGCGGTTTTCTACTGCCAAAAACAGACTGCTCGTTAAGCAATACCCGGACCCTACCGGTAAACCCCTTGGCGAGCTTACAGCGGGTGAAGGTGCTCCACCTCCAGATCGGGTTAAATTAAATAGTTGGTCTCCTCCGACAACTACGGATGGAGATTCTGGCGATGAGTCATAACCTTTCAATGTTTGGTCTCAGTTATGTGATTGCCATTGTTGTTCTAGTTATTCTAGGAGAATTCTGGTTTGCGTTCCTAGCAGCATTTATACTGTTTGCAGGGTTACGCGTTGCAGGTCACTGAGGTAAACATGATTCTTATAGTTGCAGCTTTAGCTACTTGGCAGATTATTGAGATATGGCACCACTCGTCCTTGCTTGCACCTTTGCGATCAAGGACAGAGATGTGGACGAATAAGTTGGGTGAACTGCTAGTTTGCCCTTTCTGCTTATCGCCATGGGTTGCTCTAACTTGCGTGATTTGCTTGAGTATTCCTGAAGCATGGTTGGCTGGTTGGATTGTGTACGCTTTTGCTGCATCCCGACTGGCCAACCTCGGCAACGACCTTTTCAAAAAATTCAACTTAACACCGAAGGTAAGTTTTGATGACTACGAATTCGACGAACTCGAGTCAGGAGACGACAGCGTCTACGACGTCGACTGAGCAGCTGGATCCGCTCATGTTTGACGAAAAGCTAAACAGTATGTTCAGAGACACAGCAAATGGTGCGTTTTTGAAAGTGCCTGAGTTACGCAGTGTAGTGGTAATCTTTGATTACTACCGCAACTTGAATGACTCACCAGACGTCAGCAAGGGCTTGTGGCTTTCTGCGGAAGGCACAGGACCTGAAAAAACTCCTGACTCAATCTTAGGTTCTTTAGGTGCGGTGCTGCAAAGTGCAGCTCACATTCTTGATGAGAACTTTGCCTTACACGCAAAGCTACAGCAGGAATTGACAAATGTTTCTAAAGAACTCTTGGAGAAGAAAAATGAGCTCAAAGCTCTCGAAGAAGGAAACTGAAACCCTTGAGGCTTTGCTTGATCGGCTTAAAATTGACAGCTGGGACCTGTTGCTAATAGGCGACGGTTCTGGGTCGAACTGGAACCACGAGTGTGGCTGGGGTTGTGTTTCAATCCAAAGCGACACGATGGCTAGAAAAGCCTGGTACGGTGCAGCAAACTGCGGCACTGTCAATTTCGCAGAAATCATGGCTTACATTACGCCGCTGACGTGGTACGTAAGTCGAGAACAAAAGCTCAGGAAACAAGGGCTAGGCAGCCGGTTCCGCAATGTGCATATCCTTACCGACTCTCGGTATGTTCAAAGCACAGGTGACGCTGACTGGAACAACCCTAAGTTAAAGAACAAAGCCCTTTGGGGCATCTTTAAGTCTTTTACATCTCAAGGCATTCTTGTGAACTTTCACTGGATTGCCAGAGAGTCTGTCGAGCTAAACCAGTTCGCAGATAAACTAAGCAAGTCTGCTAGGCTGACCTTGAAAAAGCAGGACCTACAGACGCACACGGAGGAAACACAGGGCCGTAGTATCTACGAGTTCAACCCTCCCGAATAGGAGAACCCATGGACGATCTAGACGATATGTTCGACTCCATTATTAACAAACCTACAAAGCCTCAGCCCGAAAAAGCTGAGGCTTCTTCTTTGGAATCACAGGAGGAAGCTGATGAAATAATAAACACACCGTGCGGCAAGTGCGGCGATACCACAACACCGCTACACGTTAACGGAGTCTGCGGTAATTGCTACACGCCCGAAAGCGTCGAGATTAAAAACACAGAGGACGAAGTACCGCCGCTGCGATACCGACGGATCAGGAAAGTACCATACTTGAAAAAGTGGCCCAAATGCGGCTTGTGCAGCACGGTGCTGCTAGGTAACCGATTTGGCTGGTTTGCAGAAGACGAAGACGGCGAGCACTGGTGGTGGTGTGTGCCGTGTATGGAAAAATGTAATTGTTACGCAACTGAAGAGGAGATTGAGCGTGCAAGCAAAGAACGAAAAAGCCGAGCAAAATAAACTCACAGGTAGTGCACCGGATATTCCGGAGTTTCCTATGGTGAACAATTCGCCGCAAGACCAAGGTGTCAGCGTGCGTGTAAACACGATGGATAACGGCTACGCTGTCCGTACGGGCGGACAACCAATCTTTTACGCCACGGCAAGGCAAGCAGCAGACGCTGTAGCCGCTGGCATTTACCAAACCCTTACTAAATTTGAAGAGACGGGAGAATAACTATGGGTACTGACATTTATTCCGGAAGCGGAGTCATTTGCGAAGTAGACCAAGCTGTAAGATTCATTAACGGCAAAAACAAAGCTGCCGTTATTCAGATCGGTATAGAGTTCTACAGCGAACTTGTTGCTGAGGCAAAAAAGGACCCAGAAACTCACCCAGCACACCAGTGGCGTCAAGAAACTGCAAAGTTCTTTGAGCCGCTGGCAGCCCTGCATCGAACTGCCAAGTCCAAATTGTCGATCAAAGCTGTGCAAGACATCTTTGCAAGCGTGGTCAAAGTCAGCGGCAAACCCGCGAAGTACGACATCGACACACATGTGTTGAACTCTGAGTACGTCGCAGAATTGTTCCGAAAGGTCATTGCTTCTTACAGTGACGTCATGGACATAGACATTCCTTACCTGGTAGATGTCCAAGCCTGGGGCTCGTCAAGGTACAACGGTTGGGACGTACCATTGGGCGTTGCATGCTTTGTCTTTGACAAGGACCATTGCTTTACTCAAGCAGTATCTGACGAAGGCAAAGCGTTGAAAAAGGTCATCGGGCACTGTGATGTGACCGAGTGGACTGAATACTCCTGCTAAGCTCTTCCATTGAAATTCGTAAGCCACCTGCTAGTCGGGTGGCTTTTTTTATTTACACAAAGGGAAATCATGACTGACGATTCACAAAAAAGCATTGAAAAGCACATGAAACGCGTAGAGGAATGGCGGAAACAAGAAGAAAACAAACAGAAGGTTGCTCTGCGGTTCATGGTCAAGCTGCTGAAACAGCATGGCTTGAAGTACTACGCAGCGGAGTACTCCGGAGAAGGCGACTCAGGGTCAATCAATTTCACCTGCCTGTCGAACGAAAAACTTGGACCTGTCAGCGAGTGCGACTGCTGGGGCGGTAACTTTGAGCAAACGTCTGATGAAATCTTGCAAAAGACCAAATACATTGTCCTGACGGCCACGGACTTTCCTGAGTCAATTCAGCCACACAGCTATCCCGGTGTCGAGTCACCCCGGAAATTTACCCTGTTCGATGCTTTGGAGCACTGTGCGTATTATTTATTGCCCGGGGGTTTCGAGATCAATGACGGCGGTCAAGGCGTTTTGATCCTTGACGCAGAAACCGGAGAAGTCGAGATCGAAGCAGGCAGCAACTACACCGAAGTCAACTACAACACAATCACATTCAACCTTGGAGAATAACATGACACAAGAAACACAAGAAGGACCTAACGCTAAGTGCAGAGACGCGTTTCGAGATCGGGTCGAAGGCAGAAAAATCGTTAACGTGTACTACGACAGTGAGTCAGGCATGCCTGTAATAATGCTTGACGACGGGGCGGCTATCTTCGTCCAGCGTGATGACGAAGGCAACGGCCCGGGCGTACCGGTGCACGTGAGCGGATCACCTGGCAATCAAACAGAAACTGGCATGTGGCAAATCAGAGGATACTAATATGGCGATCATCAGACGCAAACTCAACGATTACCAGCACGGCGAAGGTGTGCTAACAAAGCGAGACCCGGAAGACTTTGATCTGGGCTGGGGCGACAACCGCATTTACGTGCTCGATGCTCACGAATGGTGGGACCCGCACACAAGTTCCAAGTACGACACGGCCAATGGCGTTTCTCGTCATGCGATGTATGGGCCTGCTGTCATCGTCTACAACAGCACAGGCGGTAGCAGTCACTCGCACGAGTACCACGTGAACGATCCCAGTGCATGGGCATACGTTCGCCGGTGTATCGACGAAGGGCATGCCGCTAAAGGTAACTTGCCTCTTGGACCTTCGTACAAGGAAAGCCTTGTGACTATCCGAAGTTCGGAGGAGGGCGAGAATGAGTAGCCACTTAAAACCTGGCACTAAAGTACGGCTCACTCGCGAGCTGACCGAAGATGAGCACGCCTGTCCCGGACTGGTACTGCCGGAAGGCTGCGAAGGCGTACTTGTAGATGAGGATGGTGACATCGGGTTTAGGCCACTGGTTATAGACAGGGGCTTTGAGACTTGGTGCTGCTTTTTAGACAGAAAAGATTACGAGGTAAACAATGAGTCACCCTTATCACCACGCTCTCAGTAGCGTGAAGCGGTGGGGTGGAGAACCTGAAGACTATCAGGCCATCCACAATTGGTTTGATGAAACCAAAGCCCACTTTGCTGACTTTCGACACAGAGCCCTCCGACATCACTCGGAGGGTATTTTTATGGCCGAACGTCAGTTCGGTGTAACTATCACAATCTCAACTGGGCGGGTCGTTCCTGTCCGTTTGATCGGCGAGCAGCATGTCAAAGAAGACTGCGGGTTCATCCCGACTGTAGCCGATTGGTTGAAAAACATGACCGTAGAACCGTGGATGCGGAAGGTTGGAAAGAACCTTTCCCGCGAGTTCGCAACCGTAACCGAGGAAAGCAATGCCGAGGTACCAAGTAGTACTGAAGGAGACAGTCCTTCACACACTTTTTCTTGACAGTAACGACTCTTTAGACGCAGGCGAGCAAGCAATCGAAGGATTTAACGAAGGCGATCTGGTCGACATTGATGCAGAGCAACTTGACCTTGAAGTAACCAAAGTAACCCCAGTGGAGGAAACAAATGGGATGGGAAATTAAAAACGGGCAATTCTTTTGCGATACCAGTGACACGTTCTTTGGTCCTTACCTGGACGAAAGCATCTGGCCTGACCACGACAACTGGAACCCTACTTACCAGACCGCCTTGTTCCACGAGATGTTCAACAAGTTCTTGGCTGACAACCCGCAAAAGCGGCAAAGCGGGCTTGAAGTAGATCCTCGTTCTCGCACGAAAGCAAACCTGGAAAAGGTTTGTAGCCAGTTTGAGGAGATGTGGACCGAGCTGGAAAGGGCAGCCGAAGTGCTGGTCAACGTAGCCCGTGAACAGGAACGGGATGCCCTGGAACTGCTTAGCGGGTTCCACGAGCAAACCGACTTTACCCCAAAGAAACGCACCAAGCGTGCAGCCAAAAAGAAAGGAAGGAAATAATGGACTTACAACCTAAACCGTTGAAGAAGGAAATCTTCGACAAAGCCCGGGAACTCGGAATCACCGAGATCCAATTGGGATTTCAAGGGGGCACCGACGAAGGCTGGGTCCACGTCAAATGCATCCACCCCGAGGGTAACGAGTTCTACAAGTTTGAACAGGAAATCGAAGAGTGGGTTTGGCAGGTTTACGATTACAGCGGGGCCGGTGACGGCACGGATTACGGCGATGACATCACGTACAAAGTCGCAGAAGCTGTCGAAGAAAACGGAGCATGGAAGATTCCAGCTTCAAGTGTGGACTGGATAAACCAGCCTGAGTACGGCAAAGAGGAAGGATTTGAAATGGGTCTCCAACCGCAGGAGGAGAACGCATGAGTCAAGAAGTTGATGACGCAGTCTGCGAGCAGGTAAAGAACTTGCTTGCAGGCGTGTCCGTAGAGTCAGCGGCGAAGATCCTTCGCCGATGCGTGGACGAGCTGGATATTGGGGTAGTTACTCCCGGCTTTTCAGCAATGCGAACAGAGTTAATCTGTGACCCTATTGTATGGGTTGAAGACGACCTTGAAACTGTCAGCATCGAACAATGGGAAGATGTTGGCGGATACAAAGTTTTAAACGAACGTTCAATTGAGCTTGGCCAAGAGGTCAGGACAGACATCGAATCATGGTGGACAACAAAATGACTATGGAATCAATCGCAGACGTGCAGTATCAAATCATGAAAGGCACGTTCGACGCCGACTTGAAGCTTTTATCAGAAGCAATTCGGAATCGAGAAAAAGAAGTGAAGTCCCAGCTCCTCTACTCGCTAAGAGAAGGGGACCAGGTAATACTGGACAATATTCGGCCCAAGTTGCTGTGCGGTGCTACCGCGACTGTGGTAAAGACCAACAAGACTACGGTAAGCGTGAAAATGGGCCCAGAGTCCGGAGTCCCTATCCGGTACCAGGGACACAGCAGAGTACCCATCGCGTGTTGCACAAAAGTAGAGGTGTGATAATGCCAGCTTCTCTTGAACATTTCAAAGAACGAGTACGGAAATGGGATGAACGTGCAGCCCATTACCGCGACCTTGGTGCCGAGGACACTGAACCTCAGTACGAGTTTCAACATCAGTTAGTCAAGCATTTTAAAAATGGCTCTACTGATTACAGCACGTTGCCTATGACTGCCAGCGACTGGCAGTTGTACAGCTCCGAGCCTGGAGCAGGCACAGCCGCCCGATCCTTGACCAGCAAACTAAAATCCTGTTTGAAGGCCATGGAGCGGGTACCGCACAAGGACCGAGAAAGTCTGCGTGCCTACATTGAAGAATACTGTTACCGGTGTTACTATTAGCACCGCGTCTCTCTAACCACCTTTTTATTGAAGGAAAAACATGTCAAAAATTAACAAAGCACAAACCATTCGTGAGCTCTTGGTCAAAAACCCGAGCGTAACTTGGGCAGAAGTCAAAGCTGAGTTTGATAAGCTCGGCACTACTGTCACGCAGGCTCAGTTCTATCAAGTGCGAACTGCCGAGCAAGGCGGTGGCACGAAGAAAAAGAAAGTGACACGTAAGCCTCGTCGCAAGACGACTACGCGGCAGCCAGTTGCTGCTAAAACAAGTGCACCTGCGACAACTACCTCAGGTAAAGCCGCAATCACTTTCCGTGACGACCTCTTCCGGTTCGTGACACAGGCACAAAGAGACTTGGGCAAAGACACAGTCCAGGCCGCAGTTAACAGCGTGTTTGACCAGCTTGGCTAAACACTGCTAATTCCAGAATTAAAAATCATAGCCCGTCTGCCATGCTGGTAGGCGGGCTTTTTCGTTAATTGGAAAAGTTATGCCAAAGAAAGCCACTAAAAGCCGTACGCCATATTACGGACACAACACCAAGCAAATGAAAGTCTTTCTAAGCCTAGGAGAACATACGGTCGTAAGAACAGCGGCCAACCTTAAAGGAATGTTTATTAGAGACTACATGAAGGAAGCCGTAATCGAACAGGCAAAGAAAGACACCAAGTCATTCGACAAAATTATCGAATCCGTCTGAGAAAGAAACAATGAGCGAACAAAAAGAACTAAGCGTAGACAAACTTGCTGCGATCTTTTTGATAGTCGTAGCAATTTTGTTTATTGACTCTTGTATTAAAAGTGAAAGGCAAGCTAGTGCAACACAAAATGACACTCGACCTGTATCACGGTCGAACTGACCCAAATAAGGAAATGGATGACTGGGGCACGGACGGCCCTTTGTTGTACGTTGATTGCGTCTTGGTGACGTACAACGATTCAATTCGGCTGCAATTTACAGGCCAAGAAGACATTGAGTTTTTATTCGAGTACGTAGAGGCTGATTGCTTTTACTACGACGGCGTCTACTACGGCGACTGGAGCGTCCAGCCGCTAGGTAGCCACCGCGAGATGGGTAAAACTCCTGAGCTCTTTGATCCGGACAAAGCATTAAAAAAGGAAAACAATGACGATCTTTGAACAAGCAATGGTGACAGCCATGAGCTGCCCTAAAGACCACGACTTGCAAATTGGTGACAAAGTGACTTGTCTTCACCGGGATTACCCCGGTGAAACTGGAACTATTGTCAAAGAAACAACAAATCTGCTTGGCCTGCCTTTGGTAATCCTTGACATGGATGCAGAAGAAGGCAGCTACGAGCTGTGTTTCTACCCTAACGAAGTGAAAAAAATTGAGGTGGAAGATGCCTAAAACAGTGATGTATGACGGAGAGCCGTACACCGTGGTGGACTACGGCAGCCGCTGCGTCTTCTGCGGCGAGGACACGTCGTTTGGTAGCGGCAACTATGTTAACCGCATTGGTGCCGATACCTACGACGAAGACACAAAAGAATACCGAGACGGCTACGCGTGTGCGGGCTGCATGGCTACCGAATGCGATCGTTGTGACGAAAGCATTCCCATGGACGAAGATTGCACGCCGTACGACGTGTACGGTGATAACGACCCTGGCGAGTTTAGCGACGGCTCTTACCGAGTTTGTCACGACTGCTTGACTGAGGAAGAAAAACAAATCCGAGAGGCAAACAATGGCTGACAGAGGCATAGGCGTAAAAGAATGCCCCGAACACGGGGAGTACTTTGCCGACGCAGATGATAGTCCTTGTCCCAGTTGTGAGGACCAAGACGAAACCGAAGAGGAAGAAGACGATGGATAATCTCAGAAAAGCCGCCCGAGAAAGAGCAGTGAGGTATCTGCGACAGACAGGAAGGAAAAAAACGATGGAAGAGATACTTGAGATCATTGAAAAAGCCCGCAACCTGCCGATGGACCATGAGCCTGACGCCAGTGACCTGTGGGACATCCTTAACACTATCGAGAAAATCGCAAAGGACGAGGTAAAGCAATGAGTGAAGCAACAAAAGAAAAATCCGTACTGGAAAAGCTGTTCTTGAACCTATCCTGCGTGTACTGGGGAACCATGACAATTCGGGACTAACTATGTCTGAGAAGCGTGGCAAAAAGTACAGATGTCCGACTTGCAAGATAAACGACATGTCCGAAGAAGACGCAAACTTTTGGGGCGAGTGTAAAAGCTGCCGCAACAGGATGCCTATTCAAACAAAGCAAGACGGCGATAAAAGAGGAGCCTCATCCGACCGAAGGTACCACGGCGGAACGGGGTGGACAGGTGAATGGTAACCAAACAATTTTTTACACCAAGAAAGAGGTAAAGCAATGAGTGAAGCAACAACAGAAAAATCAGTACTAGAAAAGCTGTTCTTAAACCTATCCTACGGGTACTTGAACGGACTGATCCGGCACTACAAAGATCACGGCGTGTTGTTTACCGAGACAGGTAAAGTGCGTCTGGCCCACATCGCAGGTCACATGGTGGGCTTGTACCACGCAGAGCAAAAAGACATTGCCATCAAGATGGCTGAGTCCCTAGACAGCAACCTGCGTCGGCTCTGCTACAACAATGCTCGCACGGAGTTGCCTCTCGACGGCAATGTTGAAGGCGGCACCGTCGTTGACGCACCTACAACAAAGGTAGTGCTTGGCGATGACGGCACGTTTGGCGGATTCAGCGTAGGCTGGTATCGGCCAATTGCCCCCGGCGTTTACGAAGCCAAAGTAAAAGAAGCCCGGCAAATCAAGGACAAAAGTCCTGATGAAGAATTCAATAACGTCAAAGCCGAGTACTACTCGACTGCTGAGCTTGCACGCCACATGCTAAACATAACTGAGCGAGTAGACCCTCATGCCAGGTACTCTGACGAGCTGACAGAACACAAGTACGTCGCAGACCACGGAAGTGTGCAGATTTACTACAGATACAGTCATCCCGGCGGATTGCTGTATCATGGTCCTGGCGGAGGCGAGAACTTCGCTATCACGCTGGAGACCAACGCTCTTTGGAGCATCCACACCTAATAGCGAGCTTTTGATATGATCTATTACCTGATATTAGGTTGGATTTTGAGTGCTTTGCTGATGGCATTGTTCATTATGCGAGCACCACTTATCGAAGACGGAGAGTGAACAGATGGAAATTCATGGAGGACCTTCCAAACGCAAGAGGCGTAAACCCGACGACCCTGAGTGGTTGCATCTAATGACACCGGCAGACAAGGAGTCTGCTCGGGTAGAAAAATGGCAGTCCGTCTCCCTCGCGGAGGTCGGGCTGCCTGTACGGATTGTAAACACCCTTGAAGATCAAGGTGTTATGACGGTCGGAGATCTAGCCCAGCGGACAATTGAGCAATTGCAAGCAATACCAAACCTAGGCGATGTCACCATTGCTAAATGTACAAAGCTTTTGAGTGACCTCCGACTACCTAACCGTTTAACTGAAATCTGAACTGTTAAAGAAAGGTGCGTCAAAATGAAATACGTTTTGACTATTTTTGTTCTGTCCATGCTCTACGTAGTTCACCCAATCCCAAATAACAACATTTGGGGAAACGCTAAGACCGATCAGGAGCGTTGCCAAGCTGAAGCAGACTACATGGCCAAAAATCGTAAGTTCTATCACGTAGGGCCGTGCATAGGACGCTTTGAGGGCATCGGATACGGCAGCAAGACGCCAAACGTGCCCACGTGCACCCCAAAGTACAAAATGACGCTCACAGGCGACGCTACGGCTCAGACAGCCAGTGGCACCTGGGTCCGAGTACGTTCTTGGCGATAATTGTCCCACGGGATCCCAATAGGAAAGTCACTGGGACAGCAGCGTACCAGGTACATCATAAGTGTACCAAACGCGGTACTTTTATGATAATCTATATCCTATAGATATAGAACGGTACGCACACGCGAAAAGGCCCCCTATCTTAACATTGCTGTCCCAGTCCCACCCGGTGAAATTTCACTGGGATTGGGACAGCTTTAATTCTAGAATTTAACACGAAAGGAGCATCATGCTCTGCAACCCCGCAGGAGAAAAAGCTACGTACGACAGTGCCGTTGCTGTACAAAAAAAGCTTGAAGCAGCACGGCAAAAAGTAAATGAAAACCGCTACAGCCTTAGAGTTCACCTGTCCTGCGTAGAACACAACGATTACTACGTAGAATTTGTCGGCACGTACGACGACGTCAAAAAGCGTTACGCACAGGCTCTCCAAAACCTTCGAGAAGGCAAATGGGAATACGAAGATACCGTAGGACTAGCTAACCGTCATATTGAATGCAATTACGCAGAAGGAAGTTGCTTTGTAGACCCTCGATCTTATCCGTTAAAAGACTTTAATAAGATGATTGAAAAAGTCGAAAAAGACTACGATCCTTGGTAGAGCTCCCATTCCACATCAGGTTTGTAGCCGACAAGTTTTCCACACCACATTATTTCTTTCCTAACTCCCACCGCCTCTTGCGGTGCTCCATGCCGCAAGGCGTGGTTCTATATCTATAGGATATAGATTATCGTAAATGTACCGCGATTGGTACGTTTATGATGTACCCTGACGCAGATGTCGCCAGGTGTTCGCCAGGAAGGAAATTTCCCCTAAATCACGAAAGGAAAATTAGATGAATGACTAGCAAATCCGAGAAAAAGAATTTGTTCGGCGGTGACGCCACAATTCACCACAAAATTCAAAAATCTGCGGCTCGGGCAGATTTAAACCTGCTGACACAGCACACTGTGATCGGCAGCCTAGACGACAAAAAGTTCTCGAGTTCTCCCGTCTACCGAGCAAAGGTTTTGCAGAACCAATACCGTTTTCAGATGTGGCGTTGGATTACCCAGCACCCTGAGCGTAAGTACGAAGGCACCTACGCGATGAATTGCCCGCCCAGCGGGTTTCTTGTGCGGCCCAAGACGAAATCTTGCTACGAGGCTGAGGTTTGTCCTTGGTGTTTTGTACGGCGGAGAGTTGTTCCTGTGTTCAAAGCCATTCAGGCTGTGCCGCGGGAAGTTCGTCAAGGCAACCAAGTCGTGTCGTTGCGGTTTGAGCATGCTCCTACAGATGAGCTGCCGTTCTTCCGCAGAGACCGCGGCCCACACGCGTGGAGCGGGTCTTTGGCTACAGTTCAGACTTTGACGTCTTCGCTTGTGCCGGAGCCGGATCCTCCTCCTCGAAAAAAGGACGATCCACCGCATCCGCCTTCAAAGCTGCAAGACATTTACCACGTTGTGCTGGTTCTTCCAGAAGAAGAAAACCCGCACACTCTTATCAACCAGATCCTGGAACGTCGGAAACACTTCCGTGCTCCAACGATCTACGCAAAACCGTTTGCTTCTTTGGCAGACGCAATTAGCGTGATTTCAGGCAGCTATCACCTGCCTTGGCTTCAACTGTTCCACGACAGGAACTTGATCCATTTTACAAACTTCAAAGCAAAAAACTCAAAGCGGCGTTTGCTACGAGTCAATGCTTACAAATCAAAGGAAGAAAACCGTGGAGATTAACCCACCGCCTTACCCTCGCACCAGTTGCACACCAGCAACGCTGTACGACACGATTTGCGATCTGCATGAGTGGGTAACAGACCAGCGAGAGTGGGCAAATATGCAAGCGGCAGAGCTTCAGGCACCTGACGATCCTTTTGTACCTGAGCTCCAGCCTTTAATAAATCCAGACATTGGGCAGGACAGATATCTGACTCAAGGTGTGCCTGACATGTTTCTTGTCTGGCAGGCTGTGCGGGCTATTCGCGAAAAGTACGACGAAGTAGTTCGCAATTACGAAAATGTGGAAGATTGGGATTCAAAAGCTGCAATCTTCTACCGCATCAACGCAGTTCGATCGGCAGGGATGTTGGTATCGCTTGCACTCCTGGACAGCGAGAAGCGTGAGGCAAAGGCTGCCGAGCTTGTTGACAAGCAACGAAAAGAGGCGTTTAAAAGCCTTCGCAAGCAGCTAGAGGATATCCCAGAACTAAAAGAAATTTTCGGAGGATTGAAAAATGACGAAGACGACGACGAAATCGACTACGACCGATTGTTCCACGGCGACGACGATGAATAGTCTTGCAGAGCAAATACAGGAAGACATTATGTCTTGCGTCTCTGGCTTTAATCCTGAAGTGTTTAACGACGCAGAAGATATTGACGCGATGGTTACAGCACTTTGCCAGATCGTTATTGACCGGCTGGGTCGTAAAACTGCAAAAGGCCGCAAGCCGCGATTGTGTAGAATCCACGTGTCACAGCCTGCAATACGGCAAAACCTGAAAGAGATTCGTGAAGGCACTGGCGAGGGCAAGGAGCCTGTAATCACGTGCAAGCGTGGTAAGGACAACTTGTACGGCCACGAGGTACGCATTTACGACCGCGAAGGAAATGTTGTTGCAACTGTGATGCAGCCTGACGACAAGCAGCTTAGCTGCGGTGCACGTGTCTGGGTAGAAACGACAGCACCTGTCGAAGTAGACAAGCGAACGGACGGCATTGGCACACTGACAACAAGACTAGAGAGGTAATCATGGAAACCCCAAGCAGACTTGTAAAAAACCCACATCCAGGCGTGATTGTTGTTGATGACTTCTTGGCAAACCCGATGGATCATCGCGAGTTTGCACTGAAGCTTGAATACGAAAAGAAAGGCAGCTATGGAGTGCGGTCAAAGCAGGCATACGCTTACCTGGAATACCGGGATCATTTTGAGCGGTTGCTTGGTCAAAATATTGTCAAAGAGTCTTGGCACCAAGGCGTGAACGGTTGTTACCAGTGGTGCGATCGTCACCAGGAGCTTGTGTGGCACGTCGACGGCCAAGATTATGCGGCAATTGTTTACTTGACACCTGATGCACCTCCAAGCAGCGGAACGTCTTTTTGGCAAAGCAAGCATTCTAAAGCTCGCATGATTGGACCTAATTCCAACGTAGACATGACCTTTGGAAGGGGTGCTTATCTGAAAGACCCAAACCACTGGGATTTGATTGACCAAGTCGGGAATGTGTTTAACCGGCTGATCTTGTTCAACGGCAAGATGATTCACAGTGCGAGCGAGTACTTTGGAGAAAACATCCACGATTCTCGCTTGTTTCAAATATTCTTTTTTTACGTGGAGAAGTAGATGACGACTACAACACAAGAAAAGCTGAAGATTGTTGTCCGGGTTGAGCATGACCAGGACACCGAGTCGCCGCTTGAGCACGACTGTTTTAGCTTGATAAGTGGCTTTAGCGATGCAGGCAAATTCCGAGACACTTTTAACGATTTTATGGACGATGACGATCGCATTCCGGGAGAAGACTTTTGGATGCTGTCTTGCTATCGGCACGGCGGCGAAAGCTGGTCTTTGCTAAATGAAGGTTATCAGTGCCAGTGGGACACTACCAGGCACGCAGGCGTGCTGTACCTGGAAAACCCAAAAGAACGAGACCAGTGGAAGAACTTCAAGGTAGACGGCAAACAATGGACATCGACTGACGCTGCCCGTTCAACAATTGAAACTTACAATCGCTGGCTTTCTGGCGATTGCTGGTGGTACCGGATTGAGTTTGAGAAAGAGACAAACTTTGAGGGCTGCTGCTCAAAATGTGGCACTCCTGACGTCAACTGGTACGAAAAGTTTCTAGAGGAAGTGGACTCTTGTGGCGGCTTTATTGGACTTGAGCATGTTCTGGACGAGGTCCAGGATTCGCTGTCCGCGTCGTTTGCTGACGATCCCGGCAAGTACGAAGTCGTAATTGAATGCGACGACGCTGCTCGCTGTTATGAGAGTGACATTGCTGAGAGGATTAAAAAAGCGGGCCTTACGTTGCGGGGTGAATAATGTCACACCGTGAGTTGCGTTTTTACAATCCGAAAGGAAGTGTGTTCAACGAGCCTAAAGTTAAAGAACTAAGAGACCAACCTCACCCAGATTTTTCTGGAGAAGAAAAAGACGAGGATTTTATAGTGCATGTTTACTGGGGCAAACGTGTAGACCGGGCAGATCAAATGGATTTTCGACCTGGTTATCAGTTTTTAGGTTCGGGTAAATGGCGGAAACTTAAGCATAAGGGGGTGGATAATGAGACCTAAATCTTGGGACAACTCAAAAAGCACTGGCGTTGCGGTATCGCTTGTGATTTGGGCGGTCGGTGCTCTGCTGCTCGCAGGGGTTGCTCCGTACTTAGCTCACTATGCGTGGGGGTGGCGTTCCAGTCCTTCAAAGCCAGAAGCTTTGATGATGAATTCGGAGTGGCCTGCTGTCACGTACTACAGGCTTCGCAATGTGCGAGTCATTGACGGTGACACTCTGGAAGCCGACATCGACCTGCCAATGCGTGTGACGCTGCGGCAGGAGTCGATTCGCTGCGTTGATTACGACGCATGGGAGTCAAGCAAGCGACGCAGGTCTGTTAATGTTACAGACGAAGAAGTCGTTAAAGGTAAAGCGGCAACTGAGGCTTTAAAGTCTTTGATTGCGTCAGGCCAGTTGCTGGTGCAGTTGGAAGAAGACGACAGGGATGTTTACGGGCGAGTACTTGCACGCCTTTTTGTTGCAAGGAACAACGATTTGCTTTCAGTAGCAGATTGGATGGAAACAAACAATCACACAAGAAAGGAGACGCCTGATGGATACTAAAATTTCACGTGGCGGCAGTTGGTACGGCACCGACGAGAGTTGTCAGTCGGCGTACCGCAGCGGGCACGAGCCGTCGTTCCACGTCAGCTACTACGGCTTTCGTGTAGTAAAAGTTAAACCACC
>Ga0209645_1000669_pt1 | contig 17591 bp, 29 predicted proteins | sample ETNvirenome_6_30_FD_184070 | JGI IMG/M metagenome (GOLD analysis project Ga0209645, IMG submission 184070) | Marine viral communities from the Pacific Ocean - ETNP_6_30 (SPAdes) (version 2) | ecosystem: Environmental > Aquatic > Marine > Oceanic | place: Pacific Ocean | collected 2013-06-19
GCCTTCACGGAACATATAATATAGTCCGCCTACAAATACAACACTGATCAATATCATAAGATCAACAGGTAGTTGTCTAGGCAGAAAAACTGCAATGTTTGCCATATCGTGTGACAACCAAGTGAACCATAAGAAGCCTGTTGTTACCCATTGTCCAACACGCCAATAACGTTTGTGTTCTTCTTTCACTGGTTTTGCTTCGTCAAGTATTTTTGACACTACAATCCAAATAGCATAAGCCGCCACTGCCGCAACAGCATAGCCCATCATTGATTTCATCAGCATCTTTTCTAATACAAATGTAGATGCAAATGCACTCAACACCAAGAAACTTGTGCTAACTGGCACACCAATACGTGTTAATGCTAACAATACCGCAGGTGCCATTGCGTGATACCATTGTATTTCTTGGAAGGGTATTTTGTTTAGACGACCATAACTAATGTCGCCTCCGTTCATATACCATCCATACCAGATTGTATATATTAAAACAGCCGAAGCGGCTGCCCACATTGTTCTCCAGTGAAAACGATCATTATTTGATGCAATCCACGTTCCTAACGTCTGGACTGAATCGTTTGCGATAACTGCGTAGGCTGCAAATAAAAAGCCCACCAGCATCCATAGAGTGAGTAGTTCCATATTTTCTCCTTTGTTTGACGGCTTTACCCCGTCGCTCACAAATGTAACTATATGTTACACGGTTACTTATATCTTTGTCAAGTAAAATATGGTATGCGTTAATATAACGCATAGGTATGCACACAATGCATAGCGTCTTTGCATAAAAATTGATTGATTTAGTCAGTAATCAATGCTAAGTATAAGTGTACAAGGAGAAAAACTAGCCGTTAAGTGCTAGACTCGGATCACACATACATATATAGATAGGAAAACAAAAAATGACAATTTTAAATTGGCTTAGGACTCTACGAGTCAAAATGCAGGCTAAGAAAGCCGCAAGAGCAACCATAAATGAACTTTCAGCACTAACAAATGCAGAATTAAATGACATCGGCATTTCACGTGGTGAAATTAGACATCTTGCTAAAAAGTATTATGAAGATACTGTAAAAGAAAATCTAAAGTCTTTGCCAAGTGAACCAGCTTGGCCAGGTCTTGAGGTTAATCCTAATTTGAAAGGATCAGTCTAATGACAACTTTAGTAAGCAATTATGTCTTTTCGCCATTGTCGGGCTTGTGGTCTTCAATAGAACGTACTATGATGATAGCAGGACATTCCCGAGCGGCGGCGGAACTATCAAGACAGGGTTATCACGAGGAAGCGAAACACTGTATGCTAGAACTTGCCAAACTACGTGACGAAAAATAGTCTTGACATAAATAAACTTGGCTAGTATAGTAAGTATATTAGCCAACAGTGACACACACAGGGAGAAGACTATGAATGACACAATGACAAAGAACTTTGAGCAAATGGCAGATATGTTTAAATCTGCTATACCTCAAGTAAAGACTAATAAAAACGGTTACGAAATCCGCACCAAGGTATTAGAATTCGCACAAAACCAAGCCTGGCAAGACTATCACGCCAAATGGGGTCAGTTCGAAACTTCAGTAAAAAAAGACGGCAACGAAGTTGTTACCGAAGTTACAATGCCAGAGGTGCCAGGTGCTGATAAAGTGCTTGAAGCCGCAAATATGTTTTACGATTTCGTATCTGGTACAAAAAATAAATAAAGTACAAGAACGAATAGCAAGTAAGCGGGCATAGCCCTTTTTATAAGACAAATGATATAAAACGCCCCTACTAACGAAACCGGAACAGAGATTCATTGCCATTGGCTGTCAACGTTCCAAAAGTTGGTAGGGGTTAATCTTTTAAGTATTGCTGAATATCTTCTTCAGTCCATTTATTAGCTTTGAAATCTCTATCTTTGAATAACAGTGCGGCTCTGTCTGCATAAAGTGTTTTAGGACATTGGTAATTTTTTAGCGTACTAGCAAATTCTCTTGTGCTATCTATACATTGATAAAAACAGTACAAATCTTCTCTTTTGAATTTTTGATTCACAAGTGAACATTCAAGCATTCCAGCCATTGCAAGTTCTAGTATCAAGTCCAAGGTCTTCCTGCAACTAAACCACCTGAGTTTGCATTATCTACCAATGTGTTAGTATCGTTATTACCTGCTGTATAAAGTGTAGGCAAGTTTGTTTTTGTTTTTGTGTTCAGTGCTCTATAATATGTTGCATTGGTATCAGCCGCGGCTAATCCTTTGCGTTTTGAAACAGCGATTCTTAATTTTTCTTCTTGTCGTTGTCTTTTGAAACCATTTGCTCCAGAGTACCTAGGTATACAAATTACCATATCGCCTTCCGCTAATCCAGCCGCAGTCAATGTTTTAGCACCATCGTTGGTTTGATTGATTGCAGGATCTTTGGCGGCGTGTATTTCTGAATACATTGCAGTAATGATTTCTTGTCCTTCTATGGCTTGGGCAAGTGCTGTGAGTCCATTCATTGTTGTACTGCCCATAGTAACAGTCAGATCAAATACAACGCCTGTTAATCCTTTACACTTGATAGTTGCCATTTATTTCTCCAATTTTACATATTTGATATAGTATTTAGTTAAATATAGTATGTTAAAATACATCAAAGAATGGATGAAAGATTATAATGAAGTCCAAAAAGAATGGAACTTGATGGGTTTCTTTTCCGTAAGCACAATGTTTGGTACTTACGTGTATTTTGATAAAGAACTTTACGAAGAATATAGAAAACAGAAAGAAAAGGAATATGACACCTAAAAAAATATTTTGGGCATCCTGTGGTTTTATACTACTAGGTATTGCCTACCTTGGGGTTATCCTGCCAGGATTACCTTGGAGTATATTTGTAGTAATGGCAGCATATTGTTTTGCAAAGTCAAGCGAACGTATGCATAAATGGCTTTACAATCATAAACTATTTGGCCCATTCCTAACCAATTGGGCCACTAAGAAAGTGTTTCCTTTGAAACTCAAATACTTTATGATTGCAACAATGGCAAGCACAGTGGCTTTCACATATTTCGCAACAGGTAACGATAAGGCCGCTATATGGACTGGCGGTTTTATGATTCTTGTTGCAGTGTATTGTTGGAGATATCCAAGCACTGTAGAAGAGTATGATAGACGCAAAGCCGCAGGAGAAAAAATAGCCTGGTTCAAATAATATGTATGAGGTCCGCGATTATCTAACTGATGAACTTATTGCAGTATGCAGTCGCAAGCAAGATGCGGTTGCACTGATTCGCAGTGAACAAAATCAAAAATTAATAATAAGAAAAAAAAGGTAGAGGGTATTAATCCTCTACCTAGTTAGTGTTTACTTATGTTGCCAAATCGCCCATAGTACCCACACTGCGATTAATCCCATAATACCTTCAGAGCCTAGAGCACCAAGCATTGCTGTAACATTAGCAACCACACTCATATCTGATGGCATAAATGGCATATTACCTAGTCCTAAGACTTCTAATATAATCGCTAGAGCTGCCAAACTTACACCAACATTTGCTAATGCGCCTGCCCACTCTCTCACTTTGTTTAGTATATCCATAAGAACATACCTCCCTTCTTATTGACTACATTTTGAGTAGCTCTGTATTTAAATATGGTTATACACTTGATTAAAACCCAACTAAACAGTAATACTATCCGTTAATACCATAAAAGATAAATATTTTTTTAGTAAAGCAAGCATATAATGATAAATGAACAACCATTCCAAAACATAATAGACGCACTTAAAGACCAAGGAAAATATAGAGTTTTTAATGATATACTTAGAGAAAGAGGTGACTTTCCAAAGGCTATATGGTACGGTCCATATAATATTAAGAACATTATCAATTGGTGTAGCAACGACTATCTTGGAATGGGACAACAAAAAGTTGTGATAGATGCGATGCATACTGCTTTGGATCAAACGGGTGCTGGTTCAGGTGGTACGCGAAACATTGGAGGAACATCGCATTATCACGTAGCATTAGAATGGGAACTTGGTAAGCTGCATAGCAAAGAACAAGCTCTTTTATATTCTAGTGCTTATGTCGCAAATGAATGGAGTCTAATTGCTTTAAGCAAAATCATTCCCGACATTGTGTTTTTGAGTGATAGCAAAAATCACGCAAGCCTCATACAGGGTATCAGACACAGTGGTGCTGACAAATTAATATGGCAGCACAATGATATGGAGCAATTAGAGCAACAATTGGAGCAGGTTTCCACCAGCGGACAAGTGCCCTGCATTGTTTTCGAGTCTGTATATAGTATGGATGGTGATGTATCTCCAATTGAAGCAATTTGCGATCTTGCTGACCGTTACGGTGCTATGACTTATATTGATGAAGTCCACGCTGTTGGATTGTATGGTGACACTGGAGCAGGGTACTTAGAAAAACTAGGTATTCAAGATAAAGTTGATATTGTTAACGGAACACTCGGCAAGGCATTTGGCGTTACAGGTGGTTATATCGCCGGCAAGAGCATCGTCATAGACGCTATCCGGAGCGTGGCTAGTGGATTTATTTTCACTACGTCACTGTCGCCCGTGCTTTGTGCTGGAGCGTTGGCCAGTATAAAGTATTTAAAAGACCACAACGAACTTCGCGAACAGCATCAGGCTCAAGCATTGAAGTTAAAAACTAAATTGATTGAAGCTGGCGTTGAAGTATTAGATAAAGCCTGTACTCATATCGTTCCTGTGATGATCCGTGATGCCAAAGTATGCAAAGCAATCAGTGATAGGTTATTAGATGACCACGGCATCTATGTTCAACCTATTAATTATCCAACGGTTGCTGTGGGAGAGGAGCGTCTCCGTTTTGCTCCGACTCCACTTCATACTGATGCTATGATCGAAGAGTGCGTAATGGCAGTAAAAAAATGCCTTCAAACATAGAAAGACAAAAAGCATTATGGCAAAAGAAAATACAGGTGCTTGAAAATAAAGTTATAACAAACAATATACACGACTATGATTGGCTTTTGCACAATGATCATATTAGATTAATAAAAAATAACGATAATAAATTACTTTTTATAGAAACGCCATTTCATCTTCCTCATACTGACGTTCCTTTTGATCAAATATCTTACTTTGAAAATATATTGCAACATATACAAGAACATTTGCCAAATATAAAACAAGGCAAAACAAAATTAATATATTGGTTTGCAGATGCCTGGGGTACTGTTAATGCACAAGAAACACATAAACAGTATAGCGGTTGTTTGCTTGCTTTAGATTTATATAATCTTTTATATCAAATAAGCAAAGAAGCAGATATATTAGAGCATTCTGTTTTTGTAACTGGTACATCAACAAATAATGTCAATCAATATAAAGATTGGCCTATTGTATATTACAATGAACCTTTCAATAGATATTTCAGTATTGGAAATGATCTAAAAATAAGGAATAGATCTTTTCATAAACATTTTTTATGGTTGAATAGAAGAACAAGAGATCACAGACTGTATGCATTGCACCAAGCATACAAAGCAAAATTATTCAATAATACAAAATTAACCTTTCACGATTTTGAAACCAACCAAGACCAATATAAAAATATACTAAAAAATTACACCAACGAAATTGATTTAGACTTTTTGAACTATAGAACAAATGCCAATATCTTAGATAGTAATTATGATATACAGAATGATGATCAACAAAGACAAACATTGTTAAATTTAAAACACTATGCTGATAAATGCAGTATAGAAATAGTAAGTGAATATATGGGAAGTGATAAAAAAGTATTTCTTACTGAAAAGATTTCTAGAAGTATTGTTATGGGAAAGCCATTTATTGTAATAGGCGACAAACATATGCTAAAAGAATTACAAACTTTAGGATTTAAAACATTTGATAAGTTTTGGAACGAAAGCTATGATGAACTACCTACAATAAAACAAAGAGTTGATGCGGTAATAAAACTTGCAGTTGATTTAAGTAAATCAATTAAACCTGCTGAAGGTTATGATAAACATATGATAGATATATTATTGTACAATCAAAATCACTACTTTGGTGCATACAAACAATCACAACTAAAAGCATTTAAGGATATTATAAAATGATTGTTAATGAAGCAAAAACTTGTAGAGTCTGTGCAGGCAATGTCAAACAGGTTGCTGACTTTGGAACTATTCATATAAATGATTTTCCTGCTGAGCCTAATAAAAGTTTAGGAAGTGCGCCAATGATACTTGATCAATGTGTTGACTGTGATCTTGTACAAATGAGACATACAGTTGATCCTAATATATTGTATGGCGAACATTATTGGTATAGAAGTGGACTTAATCCAAAGTTGAAACAAAATCTTCTAGATATTGCAAACATTGTAAACACTTATACTGACAGAGGCGATATTGTTTTAGATATAGGTGCAAATGATGGTACACTTTTAAGCGGCATCAAAACAGACAGAATACGTATAGGTTGCGAACCTGCTCCTAATATGCAATTTGAATTAAAACAACACGCCGATTATATTATAGATTCAATGTGGACACACGAACTAATGTGGAATCAAAATCCTGCAAAAGTTATAACAGCAATTGGAATGTTTTATGATTTAGATGATCCAAACAATTTTATAAACAGTGTAAAAGAGTCTTTACAGTCTGATGGTATTTTTATTGCTCAACTGATGACACTCGCACCAATGTTGAAAATGAATGACGTAGGAAATATCTGTCACGAACATCTAGAATATTACAGTTATAAAAGTTTAGTAAATTTATATGAAAACAATGGTTTGGAAATTTATAAAGTTATCGAAAACGATATTCAAGGAGGCAGTTATCAAATATATGCTAGACATTATAACAAAGGTAGTATAGATTATAAAGAAGATATCACAACGTTATTCAAATTTATAGAAACAGTTGAAACAAATGGTTATGCATTAAGAGAGTTGCTTCAAATGTATAAGAAGCAAGGTAAAAGTTGTTATGTATACGGAGCCAGTACAAAAGGAAATACTTTGTTGCAATTATGGAATATAGGAGAATATTTTGATGGAGCCGCTGAAATACACACAGACAAAATTGGCAGGTATACAGTTGGCACTAATATTCCAATCATTACAGAACCTGAAGCATTAGACATTGCTGATGTTCTCTTTGTTCCAAATTATGGATTCAAAGATTTGTTTAGTAAAAAATTATCAAATTGGATAAGCAGAGGCGGTATACTTGTATTTGCTATGCCTAAACTAGAAGTAGTTACAAATGAAAACATTAATATTAGCAACACCTAGAAGTGGATCTCACGCCTATGCAAGTTTATGGCCTAATAATTATAGCGAAGTAATGAATATAGAAGATCTTTTGTTACCAAGACTTAAGATGAATGATGCAATAGATTATAAGATATGTTCGCAACATTTTCTAAGTTCACTTGAAAATCACGATTGGGATACAGCGTATAATCACAAGCCAAAATTACAAAACAAACATTATGTTATAGAATTTACTGAAGAGCTTGAGAAACAAAGAACTTGCATACAACCTAGCAAAGAAACATTTCTTAAAGAACACATTAGGCGTTGGAAAGCAATCAAAAATAAAAATCATTGGACTATTAAATTAATCGAATATCAAGGTGTGCCTAATACAATAATTTGGGATATGATACTTAATGCAGACAAGGTTGTTGCACTTAAACGCAAAGACCTAAAAGCACAAGCATTAAGTCTCTGTGTAACCAATATGACACAAAATTGGCATAATAGTGCAGAATCAATTACACTTGATTATGATTTGTTCGTACGTAGTTTAGAAAGTATAATGCAAAATAACAAATGGGTTGACAAATTCAATGTAGAAACTATATACTATGAAGACTTGAACTTATCTAATAGTAAAATACAAAAGAATAATAACAAAATAGATTATGACAAGCAAATTTTAAATAAGATTTATGATCAAACAATTAATAGAAAACACCAACTTTAGTGCCGCATACCAAATAGAAAACAGTGACTATTTCAAGGATATAACAACAACTGATTTAGATTACTGGAATGTTCACGAACAGATATTTTCTACAATAGATAAAGACTCAGCAATTTTAGATGTTGGAGTATGGTTTGGTATCGTACCCTGGGCGTTGAATAAGTTAGGATATAAAGATATTAGTTGCACAGAATGTCGTGCTCATAGTATGAGTAAAACAAGTTTGCCTGCGCTTCATAATTATTTTAACATAAGTCCTTTTGAACTACACATTAAACCTAAAGTAAACTTTGAATTACCAAAAAAATATGATAACATTGTTTTTACCAAAAGCAACGTGCATTGGAAAACTGAACAGGTTGTACATCACGATGGCAAAAATGTTAATACACAATGGCAAGTGCAAGGAATTGATAACAAGCAACACACGTTTTTTTCTATGTATGAAGTTTTGGATTGGGAATATTTTATTGAAAATTGTTTTAGATATCTAAACACCAATGGTAGGTTATTGCTGAACATACAACCCTTATATAGTAATATTGAATATTACAGTGATACACATAATTTTTTACAAAAATATTCAAAGGGTGATTATTTGGAGATAACAAAATGAGATACTATTACGCAGGTAACAGAGGATTAGTTGGCAAAGCATACAATCAATTGATGCCAGGTGAAGGTGGTAATACTGATACTGTTGATTATACAAATTATGAACAGACACTACAACATCTCCGTCAACACAATCCAACTCACGTAATAATAAATGCGGCAACTGTAGGAGGCTTACAAGAAGATATTGATAAGAGTTTTGAATTATTGCTTACAAACTTAAAAATCCAAAATAATATTTTTGAAGCTTGTGCAAAATTAAACATCGATAGGGTTTTGTTACAAGGCAGTACCTGTAGCTATCCAGAAGATGGTCCTCAGCCTTTTATGGAACTACAACTTATGACAGGTAAACCCTACGAAGGATACTTGACAACTGCATTACCAAAACTAGTAGGAATGTATCAATGCAATGCTAGTAACGAGAAACGTGGAACCAATTGGCGCACTGCTATTTGCACCAATATGTTTGGCCCAGGTGATAGAACTGGAGAACACGCTCACGTTGTAGGTGCATTGATGCAAAAATTTGTAGACGCTGTAAAGAACGAATACACAGAAATAGAAATATGGGGAACTGGTAAACAAAGTAGAGATATATTATATATAAAAGATGCTGTCAGGGCTATGGACATTGTGTTGAACAATAATAGCCATCAAGTTGTTAATATTGCCAGCGGCACCGAAACAACAATACAAGAACTTGCAGAGACTTTAAAAGCAATCAGCGGATACACAGGCAGACTTTGGTATAATCACAATCGTCCAGAAGGTATAAGCAAAAGAAGTATCAACAACACCAGACTAATTAATTTAGGATGGAGACCAAGAACTCCTCTTTATGATGCACTACAAGAAACATATGAATGGTACGCACAGCAATGAAGTACATTTACACAGGCGATAGCACTGCGGTAAAAGCATTTGAGACACACGAAGGTAATGATGAACTTTCGCAATTGGTGAACCTTGGCAAATTATTTGAAATCTATACCAGTTACAAAATGTTTGATCTTTCTTCTTATGGCAAACCTAACAATTGGTTAGCTAGAAGTGTGCGTGAATCCAACGTAGGTCGTATACCTGTATTTTGGTTGTACACAGATCCTTTACAAAAACAATTTTGGATAGATGAGCAAAGATTTTTTCCAAATATACCTGAAGAAAACAAAAACAAGTTATGGGAGTTGATAACTGCTGATGACTGGCAACAAAAATACATACAAATGGCAGATGCCGAATTACGTGAACTCAACCAGTTGAACATTCCAATTGGCTTAGTTGGTGGTAGCGGAGATATAGAACCTAATCAAGTCAAAGATTATAAAAACATTACTATAATTGCATCAAGTTGGAAGCACGTTATAGGTAAACACGCAGGCATACCATTTAATGGCAGATATATGTTAGTTGAACTCTTACATAATACTGTTAATGAATTTTTTACACATCCAGATTATAAATGGAATGAATTATGGCGTGTTGATATAGAATGGTACAGGCAACATAAAGAATTAAATCAACAGCTAATAAATAGGATTTATGAAATATATCAATGGCGTTCTGATATGATGCAAGCAGGCTATATGACAGGAGTACATCCAAACGTATATGGCAATGTCATATATCATAATCACATTAAGGCAAGATTAAAGGAATGGATAGATGCTAACACCTAATTCACATATGAATCCAGTGTATTGTACTGAAGAAAAAAATAGCGTAAAAAATTATTTAGACTCTAGCGGCTGGATTATGGAACATACCAAAACCCGTGAACTAGAATCTTTAATTTGTGAATATACCGGCGCTAGGTACGCCCATATGGTTCCTAGTGCGACTATGGGATTGTTACTTTGCAGTATGATAGCCAATATCAACAATAGAGAAATATTTGATTGCCCTGCCTATACACAGGCGGCAACTGCTAATGGTGCCATATTACTAGGTGGTGTTCCTAGATTTGTTGATGTTGATCCTAATTCATATACCATTAATTTTTCTCAAATCAAAAGCAGAGTTGTTTTTGTTACTTCAATTAATGGTAGAACGCCTCCAAATTATTATAAAGAAATAAAAAAGTTAAAAGATAAAGGACATTTTGTTATTGAAGATGCCGCACAGTCTTTAGGCAGTTGGCACAAAGATAAACACATTGGCACAATAGGTAGCGTAGGAGTTTTTTCTTTTGGTGCTCCAAAAATTATAACCACAGGACAAGGTGGCTGTATTGTAACAAATGATCATTACATTAATGATCAAATACACGCTATAAAAAACTTTGGTAGAACAGTAGGCATTGGAGAAACATACAATCAGTTAGGATTGAATTTTAAGTTTACTGATTTACAAGCAAGTTTTGGCATAGAGCAAATGAAAAAATTACCAGACATAGTGAAACGTAAAAAAGAAATATATTCACTCTACAAAGATAATTTAAAAGATTTTTGTAGTTTTATAGAAACCGATTTGTCTCAAGTTACACCAACTTATCCTGAATTGGTTGTTGAAAACAGAGATAAACTTTCTAAATACCTAACAAACTTTGGTATTGGCAACAGAGCTGTGTATTCAAGCCTAAGTTCACAACCATTTCATAAAATATGGAAAACATCAACGCCTGTTACTGATTGGATAGCAACTAGAGGATTACAGGTTCCAGCACAAGCAGATTTACTTGACTATGATATAAATGAAGTTTGTATGGTTATAAAAGATTTTTATAAACCTTTATCAAGTTGATGATACCTTGCTTTAGGGTTTCGTTGCCAGTAAATCCTATATTTCTAATTTTTTCATAATCAACAAAATAGTTTCTACCATCTTGATCGTGTAACAAATTATTATCAATAGTGTAATGCCAAGTAGGTATTATATTTTGTATCATCTGACAAATTTCTAGTTTTGTGTAATTTAATCTATTATCGCCAACATTCCAAATATCACCTTTCATTACATCATACTTTTCTATTCCCCAGGCAAATGCTCTTACAAGATCATTAACACTTAGAAATGTTCTTTTATGATGTCCTTCAAACAAAGTCATTGATACATTGTTACAGGCTTTTCTTACAAAGTCATTTATTAATAAATCGTGTCTTAGTCTATTACTTACACCAAACGCTGTAGCTGGCCTTAATATTACAGCGTCAGTTCCTTCAAGTTCTTTTTCTCCCAATAATTTGTAAATTGCATACGTGCTGATAGGATTAGGTTGTGCCTGTTCTGTGCATACAGTGTCTAATGCACCATAAACACTTCCTGTGCTTGCATAAACAAATATCTTATCATAACCTGCATCTATTATTCTATTGGTACCTTCAACATTAATTTTATAAGCAAGATCTGGTTGTGCATTACAATTTGGATATCCAATTATTCCTGCAAGGTGTATGACAGCATCTGCTGACTTTATTATATTTTCAACCTCCTGGCTACAAATATCTAAGTTGTGTAGGTTAAATTTTTCATTATCTATAAGATTTAAAACAGGCTCAATACCTTGGGCAAGCCAGTCTATACAATCTACAGTATATCCTTTGCTTACAAAATATGTACAAAGCCTACAACCGATATAACCTGCTCCGCCTGTTATTGCTATTCGCATTTGGTTATAGGTTCCTCGCAGTCATTCCAACGTTTTGTAAGCATTGCAATCATTTTACAATCTGCTGTTGGATAAAAAGTATGTGGCACACCTTTTGGCAAGTAAATACAATCTCCAGCACTTACAGGAGTCATCAACTCTCTATCATTTGTAAGTTCTGTGTATACTCCTTCGCCTTCTACAAACATAATGTATTCATCAAACTCTTTATGATAATGATGTCCACGCACTGCGTCTTTCAGTGTAACAATATAGTTCCATTCTACAATAGACAACGATTCTGGATAAAAAGTTTGTATTACTCCTCTTCCATCTAATGTAACTGGATTTATTTCTGGATCTAGCTTTTTTATACGCTTCATAAGTATATATATGAAAATAGCAGTAGGTGGTTGTAGTTTTAGTGACTACAGATATGATGTATTACCTTACGGTCAACAAGTAGCAGAATATTTTGGGTTTGAATATATACACGCCGCGGCTTGTGCTGGATCAAATCATAGAATATGGCGAGTGCTAACAAAAGCCATTATTGACAAAAAACTAACCAGCGGTGATATTATTTTACTTCAATATACAATATTGGATAGAAAAGAAATATGGAGCCCTACATCTAAACGCTACAAATCTCCATACGAAACACTTGACGATGAATGGGAAGATGGAAAATTGTTTAGATTAACTGTTCATAGCGATAGTTTAGCTAAAAGTGCAGATGAAATTAAAATTAGCAAACTACACAACAAATTTACCAATTACAATTATAACAAAGAAGTTTTTTTAACACAACACGTTATGTTTGATGCACTATGCAAGCAAAATAATATTCATTTGTTTAATATCAACACGCAATACGATAAAGATCATAGGATACAAGGAATAGAATTAGATCACATACTTGAACACGATCATCTACGTTTAGATTCAGCCCATATGAACAATGACGGACATCGTGTTGCTACAGCTAAAATTGTTGATTTTCTAGATCAAGCCATTGATGCCAGCTAGGGTGTCTTAAATTAATTGGTAATTGTTTTCTTTTCCTAACCAGTTCATAGTATCCTGGACGATAGGGTTGGTATCTAGGACGCCATTGCGGTCCTGTTTTACTTCCTTTAGCCCAGTTACAAGTTTTACAAGCTGTAATGCAATTTTCCCAATTTGTTTTGCCGCCTTTGCTGATAGGCTTTACGTGGTCTGTTGTTAGTTCGTGTTTTGCAAAAGGGTCACCGCAGTAACCGCACTCATACAAATCCCGCAAGTACAAATTAGATTTACTAAAACGAGGCTTGCGGGTCTTATGCATATATTGCTTCAACATAATCACGGCGGGCACCCGTGTTTCCCAATTGGGACTCCGGACCAGCCAATCATCATACCACTCTAGCACATTGCACTTTTCGTGATACATATACAAAACAGCTTCTTTCCACTGCACTACACTTAAAGGTAAAAATGAAACAGGTTGCCCATCGGCATTGAGAACTAATGTATCACTCATATCGATATTTATGTACTAGGCATCTCCACAGGCACACAGATTGCTTGTTTACCTGGTGGAAAGTATCCGTCTTTACCTCCAAGTTTATTAGCCACTTCTTCTCTCATCCAAAAACAATCGTGCATAGTATCAAAAAAGTATTTTGGACCCATTGCATTAACTGCACTTGGTTCACCTAATGTTCCAACAATAATGTAAACCAAAACCCATTTCATACTCTATTGTACCTTACTTTAGGACCCCAAGGAACACCATATTCTTTCATTATGGCTTTGAGCTCATCTTCTTCTAAACAATTGATTCCGTGTATTGGCATTACTCTACCATATTCTTCAATCAACTTTGAGATATATTTTTGCTGATCTTCAGGATTTTTTACACTAGCAATACATTGTTCGCGAGATTCAAATGTAGGCTTTTTGAAAATGTATACATCGCCTTGGGTTGTAGCGAAGATAACCACCATTAACCATTTCATTTTTTAATAATAGGCCTTTCATTTGTCATTGTTGCATTACCTTTGTAATCTACTTGTCTTGTAACACAACCTATTTCTGTAATAGAAAGTTCTTCTGTGCCAAATTCTTGTGTTGCAAAATTAATTATGCCTGGCACAATATTATCTTGGTATTCTTGGTAGAACCGTTCACAGTTATGATAATTAACAAAACTTGTGCCTCCGAAATAATATTTTTCCTCACCATATCCTTGCACAAATACTGCAACGTATAACATTACAGCCATCATCATAATTTTTCCTCCAACAGAAGTGGGCCGTTGTATGGTTCAAATGCTCTACCATTAGCAACCAAACAGGCTATTCCATCTTTGAATAGTGCAACCAAACTCCAACTGCCTGTTTCTTGGTTAACAAAATACATCATATCACTCCAGTACATTTGTCCATTGATATTGAACTGCATACCTTGTCCTCTAAACAAAGGTTCTTCTTTGTATTTTCGCATAATGAGTCCTGCCATTTTTCTTGGATCATCACAGCTCTGCATTGTAAAAAAACGTTTTTCTTTTGGTAGTTCGGTAGTCTGGGCACTAACTATTGGGGCTAATAAGCACAACATTAATGCCAAGAAAAGTATCCTCAGCATCTTATTTCTCCTTGTTATGTATTTATTATAACACTATTGAAAGTAGCGGTCAATGGTTTTCTTTGCAGTTTGTTCTATTGCCAAATCCCATTGAGTCATTCCGTTGTAATCAAAAATATAATGCTTGGCCAAATCACTTACCAACCAACTGCTCGCGGCCATTTCATTGAGCAACTGTTGATTGTGCCAAACAGCAACACCTGCACAGAATTTATAACCTCTAGGCATATCTCCCATTCCAAAACGTTTGAGCATAAGGTCATCACTTGTAACAGCATATTTTCCAGCTACTTTGAATGTGCTGGTACTGTGCCATTCTTTGGTGTGCAACAATAGTATAGAGTTTTTGCTAACTGGGCCACCTGCATACACTGGTTCACTACCGTGAGGTGGAAGTATTCCTGTTTTTTTGAATAAATCGTGTGTGCTGAAGTTTGACTTTTTGTTTATTATAACTCCGCTGGTTTGTTGATCGTTTTGTTCAAACACAAACACCACACTGTTCCTGAAAAAAGGATCTTGTACATTTGGACGAGATATCAAACATTTTCCAACAATATTTTGCATTATGCTACCTGTGATGCGGAACGTCCTGTTTGGAACGCTTGTGCTATACGTGCTGGCGGTTTGCCTGTGCCTCTAGCACCCCACATAGTGCCTCCACCTTGGCTGGCTCCTATAATGTCCACGTGCATACCTGTTCCCTGCATATAACCTGGATGAGCACCTAATCCTTTGGCACCTGCACGTTTCAGTGCCGCAACAAACTCAATTATCCTTGGATCATCACCTTTGGTGTTCAACTGATTGCCTTTTTCATCATAGATGTAAATATCTGCGGCTCTACCCGAATCGTGCCTGGTTGATCCTGTGCGTCTTGTGCCTTTGCCTTTGGCATCTTGTCCACCTGAAAATATAACAACCTTGAGTCCTGTTTTGGCACTTGCGCTCTGTAGCACTTTCATCAATTGAGGTGCAATTGGTTTGTTGCGTATTTTGCCTTTGAAGTCTGAACTGTATGATACGTTGCCTGAGCCTTTACCAGCCGCTGGATTCTTGGGTGTACCATCTGGATTGAAGTGCTTGGCCATATTTCGGTCCCAGGCCGCTTGATCGTCACCGCTCTGTGTGGGTCTAGCATACTGTGGACCTCCACCGTCTCGGGCAGCTTGGGCCGCTTGTATTTCTGGATCCACACCTGGATTGTACAATTTGCCTAGGTCTGATCCTTTGCCAAACAAATCTGTTATTTCACGTAGTCTCATTTCTTCCCTTTGTTGTAATCAGGTAACTCGCCACCGTACTTTTCACCTTTGAGCTTGGTGCCGCCTACTTTGATTACCTTCTTGCCCACCCGGTGTTTACGCTTGCTGTCACGTCTAATCAAGCCTTGACTTTTACAGCTATCCAACGCACTCTTGCCCAATTGACCAGGGCTTCCTGCGTATTTTTTACAAGTGCTGGGTTTGGTTCCAGTAAACAATTCTCTTAGGTTCATACAGTATTTATTCAGATTCTGTCATTGGAAAGGCAAATGTCAGGGCCTTGCGTTTGCCTGCTGTGGTCCTCAGTTCAAGTTCTCCTGAACGTTCATACCATTCTATTTTGGTTATCTCCGCTGGTTTGCGTGATTTGCCCACCAGTATTTTCTGTCCTACTTCAAGATGCACAGTGAAAGTCTTTACGTCAGCCATATCATACCTCATAAATATATACGCATATTATTTATTCAAAGGAGTACAGACTATGAGCAAAATATCAGCCAGCCCTCACCCTTGGCACACTTCAGGCTCACACAAACCCAATGGAGAAGCTGTGTACATACTGCACGATTCAGAGTCAACACCCATTGGTACCATACGTTCAGACGGACTGCCCCCAGGTGTACACCAAGCCAATAGACGATTGATTGAACACGCACCAAGGATGCAACGTGTGATATTGGAGTGTATGATCATATGTGCAAAGAATTCAATACCAGTATCACAAGAACTGATTGATCTTGTACACGACTCAACTGGTGTAGATCCTCGCGAAGCAACCCCAGATTTGATCATAGAGCCCTAAGCCGCTTGCGGTAAAAATCGCATTTGCGACCCTGCGCAAAAAAATTTCAATAACTAACATTATGAGAATAAGCTATATGATAACCAGAGTACGTGAACACTTCCGCCGTAGCTATGAATTGAGCCCTACAGCATACTATTGTGAATTGGCAGAAACTGTTCTCCTGATCACAGCCAGTGCAATATTGACTTTCACTGTGTTGGATCCTGCTACTAGAATCTTTATTCCACTGTACTTTGTGGGCAGTTGTTTGGGTATAGTAAGCACTGTAATACGTGTAGCACCTATGGCTACTATACTGTGTACTTGGTTTGCAGTGATGAATCTAGTTGCAATGATACAGTTGTTCGTACTATAAATATTGATATGGTCATACTGTTCTACACACTCTGCTTTATAGCACTCGTATTCTTGATAATAACACTGATATGGCTACACGAGAACGACTAATGCTCACTGTTGAATATACAAAAGCTCACTGTTGAATTGCTATGCGTGTGATTGTGACCCGTGATTACCCTGAAGAACTTGGTTCATTGATTGATCTACACTTGAAAACCGACTTCACAGTTAATGGATACTACGGAGACTCAGGATTGGAATGGGTCATAGAATACCGTGGTTCACGTGATACCACAGTGTTAGAACTGGCATTGAGTGAGTATATACTGGATACGGCCACTGTAGACACTGTATGGGAATATAGAATACGTATGG
>Ga0209645_1000670_pt1 | contig 17585 bp, 27 predicted proteins | sample ETNvirenome_6_30_FD_184070 | JGI IMG/M metagenome (GOLD analysis project Ga0209645, IMG submission 184070) | Marine viral communities from the Pacific Ocean - ETNP_6_30 (SPAdes) (version 2) | ecosystem: Environmental > Aquatic > Marine > Oceanic | place: Pacific Ocean | collected 2013-06-19
CATTGAAGTCCTTCAGCCATTGTTCGGCTTCTTTCATTCTAAAATAAATATAAACAAACGCCGCAGCGTAGCCAAAAGTAAACCCTGTAATAGATTCTACCACAAAAACATCATATGAAAAGCAGCTAGCGAAAAAAACCAAACAGAAATAATAAAAACTTATGTAACTTAGTTTTTTCTTAATGATATTCCACATATCTCCTCCAAGTCAAGCAATGCTTCCTCGACTTCATCTGCGTGCTGTCCTAGTAGAACCAGTTCTTTGTCACTTAGCCTGAAGTAAATCCCCTCTTCATCGATATCATTTTCTGCTGCTACTTGCTCTGCAAAGTCAAGCTGAGCCAGCAGACAGTTGACTGCTCTAGCATAAACTAGAGCATCTTTGATGGGAAACTCTGAGTCTGGACACTCAATCAAGGAGCACAAGTAATCTAAATCTGCCGATATATTACTGACCGCTCTCTCAATAGTAGTTATCTTTATTCCGTAGGAGTTGCTCACGGTCTTTCCCACCCAGGGTATCTGCGCCTTAGTGACTCTCGAATCCTATTGACTTTGTTTGCGTATGCTATAATCTTTTTCTTGTTCTTTGATTTTTGCCAGCCAGGTCCGCCATTGTAGCAAGCTGGCAAGTTCAACTCCTTGCAGGAAGAATACCTTCTCATCTCTTGCAATACCACTTCAGCGGCGATCGTCCCGTGGGCTGGATCTGACATTGCTTTCAAAAACTTCTTCCTGTCTTTGAAGCCCCACTTCTTTCCCCAGAAGTGATAGTTTATCTGAAAGATTCCGTAGTCGCCCGTGTTGGATACTCTTCCGCTCTTTATTCTAGACTCTGTCCAGGCGATTGCAATCAACAAGTAAGGATCTTCTTTGATCTCTTTTGCTTTGTTTATGATTACTGTGGCGTTATATCTTTGCTCTAGATCATAATGTGTTGGAAACACATAAGCCATCAATAATACAAAAGCAAGGTAGAACATTATTCAAACTCAATGTCTACGTCCACCTTGATCGTCATCTTAGGAACTCGAAGTTGATTGACGAGACCGTGACGTTTTGCTTCGGCGGCATCCATAAACCAGTCAGCATGCTTTTTGCTGAAAACCTTTTTCTTGAAGTAGTCGTCTTTCTTCCCGCAGTTACGAGCCATCATCGTGAAGATCTTCTCGTCGAGTCGCTCGGCTTCCTTGACGTCTGCCTTGATCTCTTCAATCTTCCCACGTCCGCCGCTGCTGACATCGTGAATCATAATGGTTGCATCTGGGTCTGCAAAGCGCATACCCTGCTCACCAAAGGATAGCAGCACAGCACCGCAGGACATTGCTTTGCCCTCAACGATTGTAGCCACTGGAATGTCTGATGATTTGATAGCAGCGATCATAGACATCAAAGAGTACACCTGACCACCGTATGAATCTATGACCACTGGGACAACTGGCTGACCTGTACTCTGAGCGGCTGCCATCCTGTTGTTGAACTCTTTTGCTGATGCCTCATCAAACTTGTTTACCCTAATGATGACTGGTTGCCTCATTAGTTCAAAGTCTTTTAGTAGATGTGAAAACTCAGTTTTCCATAGCATATTATATTTCTCCTAGCCTTTGAGAAGCTGTGTCCCTTTATCTAAGTATTGTTTGAGATCGGTAAAACCACCGATAAACTTCTCTCGACCCTCTGTAATCTCGACTACAATTGGAACAGTTCTCCAGTTGTATGTCTGTTTGATTTCATTCAGAAGTTCGGGCTGCTTATCCAGGGAATAACATTCAAACTCTTTTTGTTTCTCCGCCAGCAAGCTCATTGCCATCTGACAGTACGGACAGTTTGCCGTTGTATATAATCTAAACTTCATTTATAATCTCCAATTGGACGGGATGAACGTACTCATAAGTCACATCTCCAAAACGGACTCTGTAAAACTCTCTCCCGATTTCAACGTTGTTTGTAAAAGACTTTCCTAAGATTATGCCATAAGGATGAACATCAGCCAGAGGGGGCTTTTGAATATGAGGCTGGGCTGGCATTGGATAAAAATATCCCAAACGAGGAGCAACCAATGCCCCTGGTCGAAAAGGGCTGTCATCCTGCACCTGCTGGATAATGTCATCTAGGGAAACACCTGCTGACCTTGCCATCATCTTCAATGTGTTATGATAACTTAATGCTGATGAGAACCCTTTGAAGACTTTTTCTTTGCTCCTGAAGTATTTGCTATTATTAACAAAGCTTTTGGATGGTACACAAAGCATATTGTTTTCTGATATCTTGAATCTTTTCTTGCCCTTGTCTACCGAAAAAGAAATCTGACGGAAGCCATCATCACCCACCCCTTCGTAGGCTAGCTCCTTGCACCAAATAAATCTTCCATCACGTATCAATGTTTTGTTCTTGCTGTCTTCTAGGACAGAGTTCAGAAAGACGAGGCGACAAACTTTATTGTCTGGTCGAGTGGAAAAGTTGTATCGACGGCTAGAAAAAGGCTCGTACTTCTTGTTCCAACACAGGACCCCATCTGTCTTTACGTGAGTCTTGTGACAATGAAAGTCGATCAACTCTTCCCAAGTTGGTAGATTCACGCCTGAGTGCCCTCTAAGATACGACAAAACTTCTCGAAAGAACCGACAACAATAATCTCAGACTTTCTAAAAGAGTTGCCATCTACAACTACTTTGCTGAACTTTGTTCCTTCTGGAAAGTTTTGACTAATCTTTTCCTTATCGATTGATGCCTCAAATGTATGAGGGAACACGCTGACAATATAGTCGATGTTCAGCAAACAATCACGGGTATCATAAGTCTTGTGAAAGTTGGTGTGGACAGTACCGTCGGGTCGCTCTTGCTCTTCTCTGGTCTGCTTCTCATATACTTCTGCTACTTTAAGCACGGGACACTACCTCCAGTGTGTCGATTGTTCTGGCAAGCCAATCAGAACCGTTGGCATGCACTTTGTGATAAATATTTTCATCATCCAGGTTCGGCTGGATCATAACAGCAAGGACTGGCTCATCAAGCCTTGTCCACCTGTCGAAGGTGCCATCAAGATCAAGATCACCAATCAATGTAATATTTGCTGGCAGATAAACTAAATCACCCTTCTTCAGGTTCATCGTTTTCTACTTCTAGATCTACTTGATCTTCTTCTGGAAGCTGTGACAAAAAGCTGTCAAAGCTTTCCATATCTTCAATCACCCGCTTGACATCTGCAAAGTTCGCAATCTCTGGAATAGTTTGAGCTTGCTCTGGCGCAGCGGTCTGCTCAGGCGCAGCAGTCTGAAGCTTGGCTTTCTCGAAGTTGACAATCATATGCCTGTACTGTTCGAGTTGCTCTCTTGATCGATCAAGACTGTTGATAGCTTTAGTGACTGCTTCTAAGATGTTTGAGTTACTTTCATTCAACAGTTCATTAGATACGTCCTCTAGTCCTTCTGCTTCTCCGCAGACTAGTGATCGCATAATCTGAACTACTTGATCGATATCGGCATGAAAACTAATGTTTGCTCGCATATACGAGTCCTCCTTTATTGGATTATACAATAGGTTATATTGTTACTTAAGTTATTTCTTTTTCTTGCCCGCAGCTTTCAGGCAACGGTCTTCAAGTTTGTGCTGCTTCCCATTTACAAGGATGGTTGAGGAAGCGTAGAGCCCTTTAGCGTGGTTCGCTACCACCAGACCGATCTGGTCGTGGAGGGTGCGGTCAGTGACCAAGTTGTAGTTGGCTCGAACCTTGGCGAGGGTGCCGACAGGAAAGGCAGGCGGCTCGGTCGCAGCCTTGATAGCCTTCTTCGCATACTTGTTTTGGGTGAGGGCATTGAACTGCCGCTGGGTGGGGACGAAATCTTCGTCGCTCTGGATCTTGACCGCAAGATCACGGAAGTAGTTTGTCGTGATGTAGTAGTTCGCACAAATGAGAGCAGTCTGGCGGTGTTCCGCTTTGTAGTTTGCTTCCCAGTTCTTACGAGCAGCGATGGCTTCTTCTGAGTATCGCTCTTCCATACGGTCAAGACACTCGACCTGCTTGGGTGTGAGCTTGCCCTGGTCTTTGAGTTGATCACTCAAAGATGTAGCGAACTTACGATCACCCTCGCTGATCTCTTTGGCAAGCAGCGCTTCAAAACGAGCTTCACCGTTAGGAACTTCCACTCGCTCGGAGCGCTGTGGACGAGGATACATTTGATGCCAGTAGCTCATATCTCTTCTCCCTACATTGTTATATTATCATACGGTGATAGGGTGTCAAGCTTTTATCTGTCAAAAAACATGGAAATACTTATTGCAAGAGAAACAAAAACAAAAGCCATTAAACCTATGACTGAGTCATCATATATCATCAGACTTTATAGTCCCAAATCCATCGCCATCTCTTTCGCTCTGATTCATAGGAGATCAGTGTATCTTTGTGATGAGCTTCTTGCTCTGCTCGGATACTAAGATAGGCGATTCTTCCATTCTTATATTTTATGTATCCCTTCAAATAGTCCCAGTAATAAAGGATTATAAACCCAATTAAGAAAGTTTCAAGCATTTGCTGGAAGTGGATGTACTCGTGGCGTCGGGTCTTTTCTGATATCTCTCCTCGACTAAAGACTAGGAAGAAAAGAGTAATCGCTCCGATCTCAATGGGAGCGACCTTAGATAGCCACACTGGGATCCTGCTGTTCTCTATGTAAAAAGGCTTCCAGCTTCTCATTTCATCATCAAGTCCATGAAGTGCTTGACCCACATACCACCAGCAGCAGTAGCGAGTAGCCAGATTACCTTTTGCATCCCAGCTTTCCAGTCCTGAAGTTTAGATATTTCGTGTCGTAGTTCTTCTACTTCATCCACTTCTTTCTCTGCTTGTTTCTTCCACAAGACAACTTCTTGATGCTGAGATATCATTGGCTTCACTTCGTTGATGAACTCTTGACGACGAATAGATTCTACTTCCAAGTCTTTTACACGACTGAACAATCCTGAATCTGGCTCGTAAAGGTTTTGTTTCACACCACGAATGCCCTCAAGAACATCTGCTTGGCTTTCTCTGATGTGCTCTACATCGTTTGCTAGTTTATCAAAACCTCCATTAAGTGACTTGGCACTACAGATTCTGTTTTCTAATATTTCAATTTTTTGTAAAACCAGTTTTAGTGTTTCATCACTCATTGGAAAATCTCCATACAAAAAAAAGACCAGGCAATGTATACTCTGGTCTTTTTAGTTGTGAAACCGACTGTTCTAATTAGTCTCCCGACTTATGTTTTAGTATCACCACCCTTCTTTAGAACAGCACAATTAGTTGTGAGCAAAGTTCCTGCTGCGCTAGCAGCATTACGCAATGCACAGGTTACAGTCTTCGCAGGATCTATGACGCCTGACTCGACCAAATCTTCAAACTTTTCTGTACGAACATTGAAGCCAACATTCTTTTCGTGATTGTCATAGGACAATGAGTTGACGACGATGTCAGAAGAAATGTCTGCATTCTTGAGAATCTGAGTGATTGGAGCAAGACAAGACTCAACTAGTGCCTGGGCACCACGTAGCTGATCTTGGTTAGCTGGCTCCAGTTCAAGATTGCTTGCTGCCTTAAGAAGAGCAGTGCCGCCACCTGGGACGATGCCCTCTTCTTGTGCAGACCTCACAGCTTCCAAAGCATCTTCAACACGATGTTTCTTTTCTGTAACTTCGATCTCTGTTGCTCCGCCAATCTTGATGACTGAGATGCCTGATGAAAGCTTTGTAATCCTGTTCTGGATTCGCTCTGCTTCGTGGAGATCCTCTGTTTCCTCTACCTGCGATTTGAGGACTGCGATTCTCTTGTTTAGTTCCTCATAATCTGTCTCGCCGTCAGAGAAAGTTGTATTGTATTTGCTTATCTCTACACGCTTTACGGACCCTAGGTGCTCAAGCTTGATGTTTCGCAGTTTTAGACCGCTATCCTTGCTTATAAATGTCGCACCAGTCACTAAAGAGAGGTCTTCCAAAGCCTGTCTTCGCTCCTCTCCGTACCTTGGAGCTTTGATGGCTGCGATCTTCATATTGTTTCGCATTCGGTTGATGATCAGAGCAGCCAAAAGCTGACCTTCGATCTCTTCCGCAACGATCACAAGCGGACGTCCGTCACGAGCAACCACTTCCAAGATTGGGAGCATCTCATCAACGTTGTCAAGAGTCTCGTCAGTAACAAAAACTAGAGCGTCCCTGTAGTTGACTGTTCCTCGGCGCTCATCAGTTACGAACTGAGGAGACACGTAGCCGCTTGATACCTGATAACCTTCGACAACCTCTAGAGATGTCTCAAGTGAGCGGCTCTCTTCGATTGTGATTGCTCCGTCTTTTCCAGCAGCATCAACGGCTGAAGCGATCAAGGTTCCAATGGTCTCGTCGCCATTGGCAGACACCGTAGCAACGTGGCGGATCTCTTCTTCGCTTGACACTGGCTGAGACATCTCCGTGACTCTCTCACAGATTGCCTCAACGGCAAGATCGATACCACGCTTGACATCTGTTGATGATGCACCAGCAGCAATGTGCTTATTAGCTGCGGTCAGAATAGCCCGAGCCAATACAGTGCTGGTAGTGGTTCCGTCACCACTGGTCTTTTCTGTCTCCAAAGCAGCTTGACGGAGGACCTCGACAGCAGATTGCTCATAATCATCATCCAGTTCTACAACCCGAGCAACACTTACGCCGTCTTTAGTGATGACTGGATCAGCACCACGCTTGTAGAGGATTACGTTTTGTCCCCTTGGTCCAAGCGTAGATGCTACAGCATCGGCGAGCTTGTTTGCTCCACTTAATAGTTTGCTTCTAATGTCATCCCCGAAAAGGATGTTATCTTTACTCATTTTCTTTTCTCTCCTTTTTTACCAAAAATACATCAATGAGAAGTTAGGAATAGGTCGAATACCACCGAAGGCTACGACCTTATTGTGAAAAAGTATCTGTACTGCTAAAGGCAGTTCAATGGATGCTGCGAAAGAGTTCCATCTACGCTCAAGACCAACACCTGGACCGAAAGACAAGACCAGACCTTCATCTAGCGAAGTCCCTTCCAAAACTGGATCTGGGCAACGCTCAGCATCAGGTGGGCAGATTGGGTCTGACCAGCGCTCTTGAGTTTCACGGCGATAAAAAGCTGCCGCTCCTAAAGACCAATAAGCCCGACCCCAACTAGTGGAGTTGAGCGTCTGGAACATTGTCCCGCCCAAGAACACTGTTGAGTCAAAGTCCTCGTCGATGATTGGAAGTAGCGATACTTGCCATCCGTTCCCATCCTTGAACTGCCGACTATAACCTAGACCAACGCCGTAGGTAGAGCCAGCAACAAAACCAATTCGTTGCTCATCAGCTACAGCAGTAGCTGGAAGCATTAACATAACCAATAACATATAACGCATTATTCACCTCTTTCTTTTGGATACGGGAGGTTTGCCCGCTTAGGATTGTATTGTACAAACAAACTTCGTAAGTGTTTAGTTTCTTTTTTTGATCTGCCCAAGATGTAGCAGTACTTGTGTTTTGCTGGCACCACTCGGCAGTCGCAACTATCTCTGTATATTCTCTCTTGCTCTTTGATCTTTTCTTTCAGACCAGCAGGCATTTCATCCCATTTAGGAGAGTACTTGCCTAGGTACTTTTTCCATTGCTCGTAGGGGATGCCCACTGCTTCAGCATAGCGTCGGTATTTAGATTTCTTACGAAACTCTCGGTCGCTGAACCAGCCCTTCTCAATGGCTTTTGGATCCCTATAGACCTTCGCCGTGCCCGAAGTCTGACCAAGGTAAGTCCAGTTTAGTGCCTGATAGATTGTCCCTAGTTCTTTAGCTAGTGGATCGCTGTATGCCTCAAAGGCTCTGAACTCTGTATTCTGAACCATCCACTTACAGGCTCGTGATAATAGCCAAGACCCTAGGTTCTTTGGAGCCCAACTAATTGATGCCCCTCTTGATACTAGTTTTATGATGTTTTTATTTTCTTTGCCCAACAAGTGGCTAAAAGCGTTGGGTGTTGCCATCACAATAACACCAGCCAAGGTGCCAGTGTCTTTCAATCGAGCAGTGAACCTGTGAGTTGGGCGGTTCGGAAGGATGCCAAGAAACTCGTGTCGTTCGATAAACTCTTTTATTTCGGCACACTGTTCTTTCTCGGACTTATCAACATAAGAAAAATCAAAGTCAGTAGTCCGCAAAGACTCAGCCCACTCTGAGTCCCTGCCTAGATCCGAAAGGTCTTCCATCGTGTTACGAAGTCTAACTTCGTATTGCCAACAATGATTTTCTTTTAGATCTTTGAATCGCTCGAAGGGGTCAGCCCTCACACGTCCTCGCTTTCTTCTGCCTCTTCACTCTGGTTCATAGCAGCGAGCATTGCTTTAATGCTTTCTGGATCATCAAACGTGTAAGGACTAGGCGCTATGTCGTGAGATTTAAATCTAGCCGAAGCCATATAGGCACCGCTATAATGCATAACCTTGTCTTCTGGATCCACAGGCGATGACCAGTATTTATAGGTTGTTTCACCTGTCTCTTTATTCTTTACCTTTGCTCTCCCCGATGGTCGGGGTCGAAGCTCGACACCAATGTTGCCATCAAAGTGAGGGACTGGCAAGTTAGCAGGGTTACCATCCAAGTAATAAAGACCCTTGCCGCCGATTTGAATGTAATAAATAGGAGACTTTTTAGCAGCATATATCTTATCAATATAAGAAGAAGGGGCGACAACAGGAGGTAGGCGACCAAAACCAGCACTAGCTTTATTTTGTAGCCCTGATGCTTGAGCAGCTTCATAAGCTCTAAAAGTGGTCTGGAATGTTCCCATTGCACGAACACCTGGGATAAAACTACCGTCTTCATTGCGCCACTTAGAACTTGCGGGTCTTGCAGGATCTATCAAGGCTGTCAGCCAAGCTAAGATATCTTCTTCTTTTGCTTTTAGTGCGGCACTAGTAACAGCCCATCCATCATCTCCAAACTTCTTCCAGTCAGAAGGCTGGAATCTCTCTCCATCTGGATTGCCTGGATAATATGTTATACTTCCATCACCCATCTGGGCATTTGTGTTTTCTTTAATTTCTAGCCAGAAAGGCTGACCATCAATAACAAACTGTGCATCTGGACCATTGCTATTCGCATCAGCGACCAGCATGCTTCCTACGATCCCTGCTTCGGCAAGACTGTCTATTACTTCTTGCTCATAGTCTTGTACCTTTTGACTGGCAGGTCCCTCTGCAATCAGTTGGTCGGCAACACTATCAATCATCTCATTTAGAAAGCTGAGGTCTGGACCTTTGGATTCGTTGTATTGCTTTGGTGCGTTCTGCATCTTCTCAATCTTGCCCATCAAACAGGGAGAGTGATGATAGAGTTCTTCGACTGCGTCTGGGCACCAGCAGCTATTGACTGCTCCAAGAACATAGTCTCTTACGCTACAAGCGCATTCATTATCCAAAAACATATCATCAGCAAAGATCTCCTGCTGATGGTCTGTCATTGTATCCCACATATTGTAGTCGAGGTTATTTTTCTTTAGTCTTCTATTGAGTTCCTGAACTTTAGCGGAGAACTCATTATTAATTCCTGGGTCTCCGACAAGGATCTCGACTTGCTCTGGGGTTATTTTGTCTTGCATTATAGGCTCTTTAGTTCTTGTTTGATAAGGTCTCTAATGGAATCTACAGCTTCTTTATTAAGTTTCTTTTTCTTTTTCATTGCCTTCTCGATGGCCTTGCCTCGTCGCAGTTCGTACTTTGTAAGGTGATCATCGTCGTTGAGGTCAGCCTTTTCAGGGTTCTCAAGTTCATCTTTTTCTTCTTCGTCATCACGAGTGCCAGCGGCTGTGTTGCAGTGAGCTTCTTCAAGGTTTTGTCGCTTCTGCTTGCCAAGTAGCTCTTCGTCAATCTCAAGCTGATCAGGTGTTAGGCGCTCAGCCATACCTGGGCTTTGCATTGAATGAAACTCAGCTTGAGCCTTCATAGCTTCTAGCATTTCGATCGCACCTTCAAAGTCACCAGCGTCAACCATACGGGCAACGGTCAAGTGAGGAGGAATTGATTTAGCCTCCTCAGCCCAGCGGTGGATGGTGCGAGTTAGAGCATTGTCTTCATTCAAAGATTGATATTCTTCTTTGATGATTTGTGTTAACCTTGCTTTTGAAATTTCAAATTTAGACATTCTTATTTTTCTCCTTTTAGTTCAGGACTAACTATAAATAGGTTACTGTTTGAGGTGTTCCCTTAAATCTTGCTCGGTTAATAGTGTATACGAAAATGAGTTTCCGTAAAGGGCTGAGGATCGCCTACAGATATCCATAAACTCATCGAAGTCGTGGACAGACTGAAAGACCTGGCAACCTGCACTCCACCTGTTTACAACATATGACTTGTCGTATGGGTTGCTGCGGTGAATATTAATGCCGAAGAAGCCTTCGTTTATATTACTAAAACTATCGTAATCGATTGTGCTATCTTTAGTATTGTCTCGCCAAACCTTAACAGTCTTTCGCTGAACAAGAGCCTCGTAGTTGTTTTGATGCTTGCCTAGCTTCCAGGTTCCTCGGTACTGACCTGGAACTAGAACTGCTGTTCCCCTGGGGTTCATTGGATTTTCGAGCCAGTACTGACCAGGGTCGGTTGTTGCTGGGTAGACTTTAATAATGTCTTTGAGGTTTGCGTTCTTGTAGATCACAACAATGAAGTCATCAAATGTATTTGTTCCAGCGTTGTCTCTTCGGACACCTATTATATTAATGTTTAGTTCTTTGTCGCCGTCAAAAAAGGTGTAACCCTTCTTACTCATCACCTTCTGTAGATTCGGTATTGTGATCAACTCCTTCAGCTTCTTTTTCTCTTTTGGCTGGCGGGTCTTGATCTGGGCGGTGGAAGCCGCTATCAAGTTTAGAATCAGTTTCAGAAAGTTCATTAGTCAGTCCCCCTGGGTAGACTCCCTTGTATCGGTAAAGGAGTTCATCGTTTTCTATTTTCATATCAGCCATGCCAAGCTTGTAATATGTCAACGCTACTAAATAGGCTTGAAGATTAAAACCTGGCTCAGGCGCTCTCTTTCGAATCCAGTCAATTGCACGAGCAGCGAAGAAGGCTCTCTCCGCATCTACAAGGTTATCATCTCTGAATATGACAAAGCCTTCTTTGATGAGCAACTCTAAAACGCTCAGCATTTATTTGTCTTTCTTATTTAGATTTTTGCCCTAGCTCGTGAGCGACCCAAGCCTGACCTAGTGGGTTCTGTACTGGCTCGGTGACAAAGTTATTAATTGCGCTCGCAATCTCTTTTGGTGGTGGACCAAACTCATCATTATTAATGATGTCAAAGTTTGGACTGAACAGTTCTGCAAGGCGGTCCTTGTTTTGCTGTACCTGTTCCCAAAGTTCTGTTACCTTCTTTGGTCCCAAGCTTCGATCACGCTTCTTGTCTCGGTCGATAGCTATTGGCAAAGCAGTGTCAACGAAAAGCATATAAGTGTCATAACCAAGCTCTTCTAATTTTTGCTTATCTCTTGCTACCTTAAGATAGTTCTTTCCTGTTCCGTCAATGAGCATCCCTAGGCGACCTGATTGGTAGTAGCCACGAATCTTAGATAGCTTTTGCTTTGCTATGCTCCTGATAGATTCTGGATCAGTTGGGTCCTGAATGAAGTCCCAAAGATCTGGCTGCTCTTCTGCGATCTGACCTAGGAGTTTTGGGTCGATGCCAGCTTGACGAAGACCTTTCTCGAAAAGAAGATCTGAGTTGACATACTTGAGTCCTGTGTCAGCGACCAGAGAGGCTTTCTTGAAGAGCTTGTCACCTTCTTGGTCTCGGACGCCAAAAATAACGTCAGCAGTGTAGGACTTTCCACTCCCAGGACCACCAGCAGTAAAGACTGCTTTTAGGATCCCTGGATCATAGACACCTTCGTCAAGACGTTGTGGAGCTTCCAAGAGCCAGGATCTGTTTTCGCTCTTAATATGAGAAACGACCTCCGTGACTAAGCCATGAAGATCGTTTCGTCTTAGGTTGGACATTGATTGCCCTTCTTACTTGTTCTTTAGTAGTCTTTCGATGACACGAGCTAGAACAGCTTCGGTGAGAGCTTCGTCGTCTACGACGTCAACTTCAACTTCCTCAGCTTCAGCAACAGTTTCGTCTTCTTCTGTTGTTGTTTCTTCGTCTTCACGGTTAGCAGGTGCATCATCGTACATAGCTGGATCGTCGTGAGCCATAGCTGGGTCTTCGTCTGCCATCATAGCAGCTTCGTCGTCCATCATATCTTCAGCAGCATCTTCCATTTCGTCAGCATCGGATGTGATCTCTGTGTCGATTTCTTTACCAGTAGCTTTTGCTAGGGTGTCGAAGAACATTTGAGCTACTTGCTCGATTTCTTCTTCGTCGAGATCTAGGGATGGCTCTTCTTCCATTTCGGCGTCCATTTCCATCTCTTCGGCATCATCAGCCATCTCGTCAGCAGCATCAGCCATTTCAGCGTCCATTTCGTCAGCAGGCATTTCTACTTCGACCTCTTCTTCCTCTTCTTCTACAACATTTTCAAGGTAGTTTTCAGTCAACTTAGCCATGTTGGCAAGCTTGCCCCAGCGGCGAACAACGCTTTCTTGGATGAGGCTATCATTCTTCTTATTCATTATAATAAATCTCCTAGAATACTTTGCCAGCAAAGGCAATCAAATATAAATAGGTTCTGGTTAGGTTAAAAACCCGTTTATCGGTCAAAATCTTCGAAAACACCCATATCATCCATTTTCTTATATGCGGCGTGTTCAATTTGACTAATCCGTGGGAAACTGACTCCCATACGCTCAGCCACTTCACGAAGACTCAGACCACCGTCGTGTTTACGAGCACAGACAACAGCACAGTTCAGATCTCCCTCATAGTTCATCCAGTTGCGGCAGCTAGTTTGGTCACATTCTACTTGCCACTTCTCGTGGACTTCAAAGCAAGTTGGATTGGCTCCGTACTGAACTTCGTCTTGGGTTGGAGTGCGATTGATTTCGTTCTGTTGATCTTTTCCGTCTTTACGATAAAACATTATTATTTTCTCCGTCCATCTTGGGCAGTAAGGATGTGGGTTCCGCTCTCAACTGTACCAGCAGAAGTCTGGCGAGCCCATTCTGCTTTTTGTTGTAGTTCTGTAACCGTGCGAGCACCTGTATAAGATAGTCCGCTACGAATACCGCCATCAAGGTCACGGAGAATGTCAGCAACACTTCCCTTGTATGGAATATAAGAAGCTACGCCCTCTGGAGTGGATGACTTATTCCGCCAATCCATCTGAGCATCTTTGGAAGCCATTCCTCGATACTCTTTCATTCGGCTGCCATCAGGCATTGTAATAGCCTGACCTGGACTCTCGTCTGTTCCCGCAAGAAGGGAGCCGCACATTACGAAGTCAGCACCAGCAGCCAGGGCTTTCACAATGTCACCCGAGGTCTTGATGCCGCCATCAGCGATGATCTTCACATCACGATCAGTTCGGGCACAGTCGAAAATGGTTTGGAGTCCTGGGAGACCGTGACCTGTGACGATGCGAGTCGAACAGATTGATCCGCCGCCGATGTTACATCGCACAGCATCAGCACCCCAGTCAGCGAGATCATTTACCCCTTGAAGGGTGCAGACGTTCCCTGCAATGATATAGATACTGTCTCCGAAAGCTGCCCGCAGTTGCTGAAGGGCGTTCTTCATCATAACGTGGTGTCCGTGTGCTACATCCACACAGAGCACGTTAGCCCCAAGAGAAACAACTGTGGTGGCTCGCTCTAAAAAGTCGCCCGTCACGCCGATGGCTGCGGCAACCAAAGAAGTACTGACATCACTGGCTGCTTGTCGTACCAACTCCCCTTGGTCGAGGATTGAGTTGTAGCGATGGATAACAGCAAGTCCACCAGCCTTTGCCATTGCTACGCTCATCTCCACTTCGGATACTGTGTCCATAGGAGAAGCGATGATGGGCAGGTCTAGTGAAAACCTTCCGTTGAGAGCGCTGCCAATGTTGACTTCGCTCCTGCTCGTAATGTCGCTGTACTGTGGTACGAGTAACATATCATCATAAGTGACTGCTTCTTTAAACTTCATTACTATTCTCCACCGCCATTTTGGCTTTATCTAGGCAGTCAGGACAGAATAACCTGACTTGTTGTTCTTTGTTTCTAACTGTGACTTTCCAAGTCATATGCGCTTCACGAGTCTTCGGAAAAGCTTCACCACAAGCATTACACGCTTCTGGCAATCTGTCAAACATATTCATTTGATTGCGCATCTTTTGTTGCTGGTCGTGGGCAAGCTTCTTTTCTTTCTTTTTCTTTGCTGCCCGCTTAAGCTTCTTCTTGTGCTTTTTGTCCGACATCTTTTACGCTTTCTCTGAGTTTGCGGTGAATCCTGTTCTCCATCTCTTGATCAGATGGAGGGGCGGCGTTACCATATTGGCGTTCATAATATTTTGTCTTTGCATACCAAGAAATAATCTCTCGATACTCTTTTAGTGTGAGGCTCAAGCCTGCTCCTTTCTCACTGACTACATTAGTAAGTTATCACACTTATGATCTGTGTCAAGCGTTTACTCTAAATAAATATCAATAACGGAAAAGAGGTCTTCTAGCTCTGAAGCCATTACGGTGTCTTTTTCCATAAGAGCCTCGGTCAATATGGCGATGTGCTCACGCTTGGCTTCCAAAAGCTCTTCAGCCTCAGTCAACGCTGTTGTCATTATTTGCTTGATGGCTGAGTCTGTTTCTGTCTTGGCTTGTTCTGAAAGGTCTGCTCCTCTGTGAGTGATGCCGTCATCCTTTCCGAAGAAGACAGGACCTACTGAGCCCATCCCATAATCCTTGACCATTGTTTCAGCAATCTGCTTAGCTCTGAGTAGGTCATTGGATACGCCAGTGGTTGTTCCGTCATCGCCGTAGAACATCTTTTCAGCGATGTAGCCCCCCAGCAATACTTTGATTCTTGCTATATTTTCTTTTTTGTTCCACGAAAGTCGATCTTCCTCTGGCATCTGAATAGTCACACCTAGAGCCCGACCGTGAGGAATGATTGTGACTTTGTGAAGCGGATCAGCTTCCTCTAGGTAGTATGCCAAGATTGCGTGACCAGCTTCGTGAATAGCAGTAGCTCGGCGGGAATCCTCTGTGAGCTTCATAGACTTTCTGGGCTTGCCCATAAGGATCTTATCTTTGGCGAGTTCAATGTGCTCGTTGGTGACAAGATCTGAATCTTCCATTGCTGCGAGGATGCAAGCTTCATTTATTAAGTTAGCCAAGTCAGCGCCTGAGAGCCCTGGTGTTGTTGCTGACAGAATGTCTAGATCGACATCTTCGGAAACAGGAGAGTTCGCAAAGTGGATCTTTAATATTTCTTTTCTGCCGTTAGCATCTGGTAGCGGTACAGCAACTTTTCTATCAAAGCGCCCTGGTCTTGTGAGAGCCTTGTCTAAGATTTCTAATCTGTTGGTTGCGGCGAGAACAATAATACCTGAGTTGGTATCAAAGCCGTCCATCTCAACCAAGATCTGGTTTAGTGTTTGTTCTCTTTCGTCGTTCCCTGTTGATCCTTTGCCTCCTCTGGTTTTGCCAATGGCATCTAGCTCATCAATAAAAACAATGCAAGGAGCCATACTGTAAGCCTGGTCAAAAAGGTCTCGGACTCTTGATGCACCGACGCCAACGAACATCTCAACAAATTCAGAACCAGAAGACACTAAGAAGGGTACTTGTGCTTCATTGGCGACAGCTTTAGCGAGAAGAGTCTTACCAGTCCCAGGAGGACCATAAAGCAAAACTCCCTTTGGTAACTTGCCGCCTAAACGTGTGAACTTCTGTGGGTTGCGTAGGAACTCGACAAGCTCTTCAAGTTCTGATTTCGCTTCGTCACAGCCAGCAACGTCGTCAAAGCCAACGCCGTCATCAGATGGCAGGATGACTCTTGCTTTGGAGCTTGAGAACTTGTCCATTCGACTGCTGCCACCAGGAGCGTTCTTCAGTGCCTTTGAGACGAAATAATAAATCAAAAAGAGGATTAGTAATGTAGGCACCCAGGATATTAATATAGTTGTCCATATTGATGGTGCCTTGGCTCCCTTAAAAGAAAGCTCAATGTTCTTGTTCTTTGATAAGCTATTAAGAGTTTCTTCTGATAGCGGACCTACGGTTTTGTATTTCTTTCCGTCGATGTCGATGAGCCAGCTATCTTGCTGTATGGTTATCTTAATAACTTTTCTATTCTCTTCCGCATCCCCGACAATCTCTAAAGCTTTGCTGTAGGACAGGGTTGTTGGAAGAGTCTGTTGAGATACCCCAGCAGAACCATACAAAGAAGCAACGGCAGCAAATACCAAAAACCAGATAATGAAACTTCTGTATGATTGCTTGGTGAACATCAAGGGTACTCCAGAAAAAGATCTAGAAACTTAAGTAACTAGTTTTTTCTTAGACCCTATAGAAGGTATTTTATTCCCTAGCAAATCTCAATTGGTTCTTTTTCTCGATATTCCATCACCCACTCTGGGATCTTATCAACTGGATATCGGAGCCTTGGCTTGGAAGCATAGAACTTGCGATACGATAAAACTGGATTGTCTGACTTGAACTCATCAGGCATAGCCAATCGCAACGGAGTGCACTCCTGCTGTGGAAACATATCAGGATCAAACATCTCAATAAGAGTCTGCAAAACAGCTTGACACTTGTGCGTCTTGCTGAAGCGGTTCTCATACTCGTCGATCATTGCCTGACAGTGCAGAGCAAGGTTGGTAAAGTTGCTAGCTGACTCAGCAGCCCACAAGCACGAGGGGTGCTTAGGATTGAAGGAGCGATAAGGGGCTTTCATACCCTGCTCGTTCAACACTGTGGACAGGATCTGACAAGACTCTAGGATCATCTTGACAACTCGTAGGTTGTCCTGAGATCGAGCAGATGCCTCCCAGTCAATCTGTCCAGTTTCTACATCGCCTTCGATAGCAAAGATATTCATACGTCCTCCACTAGTTTCAGTTGTGTTTGGGGAATATATTCTTCGGTGTTTTGACTGTCACACCACTGGACCAGCACGAAGACAGGGTCACCACGGCGGCGAGCTATCTGTGTAGACTTGACCAGACCAATCCAGTCAGGGACACCAGGGTGATCAAACTTGACTAGTTGACCAGGCTTGAACTTGGGTTTGATAGCCATCAGTCTCCCTCGGATACCAGTGTATCACAGGAACTCACAATGTCAAAGTATTTATGAGCTTTCACTAACGATGTCCCAGCAGTTGTTGGCGTTAGTGAGTGATTCCTCAATCCTCTCGCCACTTGAGAGTATTTGCATCTTCACATACTGGGTGGGAGGATAGCCGTTGCTTGGTCGGGGACCAGAGTAGGGTCTCGCAAGAACCAACGCCAACTGTCCACGGCGAGCGGTGTGGCGGGCTCGTAAAATAGTTCCAGGCTGCTGGACTTTCCACATCTTATCTTTAACCAACATCGCTCATCACCTCCCAATTAATCGCCATATACATAATTCTCATCCCGCTGGGGAACATAACATCATACTCAGAATACTTTTCTTTTGCTGGTACAATGATAGCATACTCGCCGTTCTTGCG
>Ga0209645_1000671_pt1 | contig 17581 bp, 23 predicted proteins | sample ETNvirenome_6_30_FD_184070 | JGI IMG/M metagenome (GOLD analysis project Ga0209645, IMG submission 184070) | Marine viral communities from the Pacific Ocean - ETNP_6_30 (SPAdes) (version 2) | ecosystem: Environmental > Aquatic > Marine > Oceanic | place: Pacific Ocean | collected 2013-06-19
CATCTTTCTCTGCTTCTTTACTATCAGTTGAATTACCAACTCTTATTCCAGTCTTCCACATTAAACCAGTAACCACTGCTCTAGGATCTGGAGTGTCAGATTTATACTCTTTCTCTAGCCTATCATTTAATACATCTTTCTTAAGATATAAAGCTCTAAGTTGTCCACGTTTTTCACGCCACTTGATATCTTTCATTTGATCATCATGATAACCCTCTCCTAATTCTTTCTTAGATTTTCCGAATTCATCTGGATCTGGGTTAGTTGATGTGCCCTTCATTGAATAGACTGCCCAAGGGTCATGACTAATATGTAGATTATCTAGGTAATGTGTTTTAATACCTGATTCTAATTCTTTACCTTGTTTATCTTTTCCAGTAAAATGTAAATGTTTTCCATGTGCATCATCTTTAGGATGTGGTAATTTAAGTGTATGTTTATACATTAACTCACCCTTTTTATTCTTTTTATGCTCTCCAGTTTTTGCATCTAGATTAGGAGTCTTAAATTTTTCAAATAATTCTTTTCCACTATTAGTTCCGTGATGATGCTCTAGACTGACCATGCCTACATTCGGTGACTTTGGATCTCTAACTATTTTATCTTCAAAACCTTTTTTACACCAATATGTTCTCTTTATACCATTCTTATCTGTAATAGGAATAGGTACTAATCCCATAGCTAATCTTTCTTGTTTCCATTTACTAGCATGTAAATCAGCAGCTGCTTGATCAGTTACTGCTCCTGTATCAGACCATTTTAATCCATCAGGACCTTCTTTATGATCAGCAAAAGCATCACTTGTTACATCTCTATCAGCTCCCTCTTGCTTCAAAAGTCCTAGCCATCCTTTTAATAAGTTATTAGATTTTTGAGTAAATGTAGAATGGTATTGTCTAGCTCTGTTGATAGCTCCTTTTTTATCTGATTGTTTTAATTCACCTTCTATTACAAGTTGATTTAAGAAATCTTTTATCTTACCTATTCTTTCACCACCACCTTTTCTATTAGGCACGATATCTAACTCATCCATAATTTCTTTACCAGTTAACGGAGATAAATTTACTCTATCATCTTCAACATCTATCGGATCTAGTTTATCAATTCTGTCTTGGAAAGATACAATGTGATCAGTATTAGCATTTACATTACCTTCTTTACCGACTTCGTGAGCAGTTGCTACATAATTAAGTTTATTTAGATCATCTCTTAATTTTAATTGCACTCTTCTATGATCACCTTCTGTCTTTGCAGTCTTAGGTGATGTATGATGCTGTACTAATTTTCTAACAAGATCTACCATATCAGAAGGGAATCGTAAGTTATTTAAACTTTCTTCTACAATCTGAGCTCCTATGTTCTCATAATTTTTAAAGTCGCTATTATTCTCATTTGCTGCAGAAGGTTTTCCTACATTATGATATAATATACCTAATCTAGTTGCTAAGTCAGGATATTTTTTATCTTTAGGTAAATGATGTTCTAATGATTTTAGCGTATGATTCCAAGTATCATAGTCATGCCCTTCTAAATTTTGTACAAAGCCTACTGTTCTTTGCAAAGCTGGATCAATATATTTTAATAAATCATTTTCTTTTAAGAATTTTAATGCAGATACTGGATCTTTAGAGTACATAATTCTACCAAATTCCATACCTATTCTTTCTTTCGGCATATCAGCTAGTAAATCTTTTTGTTTTTTCAGACTGTCTGTTAAAGAACTATCAGCTTTAAGATTTAGATCTCCAATGAATCTAGCTGCTCTTAACATTCTAATAGGATCTTCACTAAAAACTTTATCACTATCGCCTTTTGGAGATTTTAAAACGCCATTTTTTAAATCTTGTCTGCCACCAAAAGGATCTATTATTTCACCATCTGGTCTTTGTGCCATAGCATTTATAGTAAAATCTCTTCTAACTAATTCAGTTTCTATATCACCATCTACACTAATAATATCTATGAGTTGATTCTCTCCTAAATTAGCTGTAACTAGATTAGGTAGGTTTTTACCTCCTTGATAAAATTTAGTATCAGATGTTTTTAATTTAGTTTCTATATCCTCTTTAGGTTTGAATGTAATTACATCTATATCTTTAGGAGCTTTACCTAATATAGTATCTCTTACAGAACCACCTACTAAATATACAGGGACCTGTGCATCAAAGTCTTTAAGCCAATCGTTAACAAAGTCAGGGACTTCAGGCTTAACATAAACTGTAGTTAATCTTTGATAAGTTTGACCTTGCTTTGGGCGGACTGTTTCAGAAACTTTTTTAGGTATCAATCCTTCTCTTCCTTGTTTCTCAAAAAACATAATTATCCTTTATTCGTGTTCGTAATCTTCTGGGACTGGATCAGTTGAATCTTCCTCTTCATCTTCTAACTCTACAGCTTTAGGATTATGGCTTAGAAGATCATCTAAGTTTTCAAACATGGTATATTTACCTTTTTCTAAACTCTTTTCAACATCTTCCCCTTCGCCTGTAGGTTCTTCATTAGCTCCTTCTTGGAGAGCCGCTTGCATCTGAGCCATTTCAGATTGTTGTTTAGCTTGTTCAATCTGTTGTTGCTGTTGTTCTAACTGCATAGCTTGTTGTTCACCTTGCATCTTAGCAGTTGGAACTGGTTCACCACTTATTACGAAGTCAATTTCTAGCATGTCAGTTTCATCTTTCTCTTTTAATTCAACAGTGAATCCTAATTGACTTAATTGACTTGCCATAGCTACTTTTTGTTGAGTGTGAGAGATTATAGTTGCATCTGCCTTTTCTTCAGGTCTAGGTAATTCTATCTCATAATCAGTTACACCAAATGCTTTTAACAATTCTGGGAATACTTTTTCATGGAATAATCTTTGATCTGATTCTACCACTCTACTCATCACTGTTAAGTTCTGTGTAGTTGCTGACATTCCACCAAATGCTTCAGGTGTTCCTTGCCATGTAGGAGATACTCCCCACATAGATGCAATTCTTTCTCTTATTTCTTGTTTTACTGGTAAGTAATCCATCTCTTGTAATGTGTGGAACAATCTTACCATGTCAACTCTACCTCTATTGTTTCTTGATGATACTGCTACCATAGGTATAAAGTTAGGATCAAGTCTTGTTTGAGCCGCTATATGTGCTCTTTCCCTTCTTAAACTTTCAGGATCATCAGTAGTTACCATGATCATAGAAGCAGGCATCTTTCTTTCAAAGAAGTATCGGTATAAGTTTTTATCCATACCTATAAGTGTTAGAGCTTTTTCAAATACTGTTAATATAGGTGACCATCCATAAGTTTCAGATGGTGAGAACTTAGATAGATGTATTACTTCTGAATCTGCTAAGTACATGTGTTGGTTTCTGTGGTAATACTTATACATTGCAGGTATTCTCTTGTAACCTTTTTTAGACATACCCGGTTCTTCAGCTACATCAGTCCTGTCTATAGGACATAAGAAATGTGCATTTTTAGGTAAACCTGCTGCATCTAAGTCAAATTCTACTAATGCAGGGTTCAACCTTCTGATTTCTTTTACTTTTGCACCTAGTTTACCATTAGGTAGTTCTTCATATTCTTTTGCTAAATACAAAAAGGCATCATCAATAGAGTTTAAATCATAGTGAAATTGTCTTAAAACTTCTTCAAGACTTTGGTCAAATACGTTTGAATCAGTGAGGAACTTACTAAATCTTACTAATTGTGATTTATCAGGATCTTTTACTTTAGGTTTTATCTTCATACCACGTCTAAATACTTCACCTGTGATATGTGTCAACGGACCTCGTATTTCTTGTACAGAATAAGTAATAGTCTGTAAATCCATTACAAGTTGTTGACGATATGCCATCTGATGTCTGACCCATGTGTTTACAACATGATCAAGACCGATAGTCGGAGCTTGTCCGGTATCACCTGCTGCTTTTGACAACTGCAACATGTTAATTTGTTCGTTTAAACTAGCAATTGTTTTAGCAACCTCTGGAACATCTGGAAGAAATTCTGATAGTTTTGCCATAATTATTTATCCTCACTTATTTTTTCTACATCAGCCATACCTGCAAGATTTATAATAGCTTGAATAGCTCTATCCTTTATCGCATAATTTTCTGAGTATTGAGGTTTTTTTGGTTCCTCTTTATATTTTACTACATTTTGCTCCATTTTCGACAGTTTTTCGTGTAATTCTTGATTTTCACGCTCTAATGCAAGTAAATCTTCATCATTTACCTCACCACCGCCTAAAGAAGCATTTTCTAATACACCTAAACGAGTTGCTTCCTTAATCAATGCAATAAATGCAGCTTCTGTTATAATAGATACTGCGGGGCTATCATCTGGAATATCATCCTCAGAATCAAAATCCTTTAATGCTGGGCTCCATGTATCTAGTATTCTCCATGTTTTAGTCGCATCATCTTTGATTGCAACATACTGTATATCTCTGTCTCTTAATAAACTTCCAATAGCCATAATTGACCTCCTGTTTTCTATACTTTACTCTATTATATCATATTTGACGTAGCTGTGTCAAGTATTACTTAAGTCCTTTTACATAATTTAAGAGTTTGCTGATTGCTCCAACTCTACTTGCTACTTTTTTTGAATATTTAGCACGACTACCTACACCACCAGCTTTTCGTTTTTTACGATTAGTAGCAGCTTTTTGTGATGCAGTTAGACCCTGACGTACTTTTTTAGGTAAATATCTACCTCTTTTACTTTTAGGTTTCTTTTTATCTCTAGCAGTAACGTAATCCCAATCTTGATCAGTCCATCTGCTAAGAGATCTTTGTCCTTCAGTCTTAGCCATTATTTCTTCCTATATCCTCCACCAGCTTTCTTATATCTTTGTGCAAGTAATTGTGCTTTTCTAGCAGACCATTGTCCGGGAGCACCACCTTTACTACCAGCCTTGATAGAAGCAAACATTCGTTTCCTCATAGTAGGCTTAGTGTAATTACCAGCTTGATTCACTGTAGATTTTTTCTTTTTTGCTTTCTCTATTATATTAGTAAAAATACTAAAAGTTCTATCACGCGACATGACACATACTCCATCCACAGACTTTACAAGTTTCACATCCAGATTCCATAGCGATATTAGGAGACTCACAGCAATCGTATGCTGGTTCTGGTGTCTCAACCATATCAAAGAAACTCATTTGTTCTGTGCTATCGTTTTCTTCTTTTTCTTCGGTTCCTTTTACCAAGACTTCAATCTCTCTGCTACCAGCTCTGTAGACTGTAATACCTTTACAACCTAGTTTCCAAGCATGTACATAAGCAGCTTCAACATCAGCGATAGTTGCCTCATTAGGGAAGTTAATTGTCTTTGATATACCTGAATCACAATCCTCTTGGAAAGCTGCTTGCATCTCTACATGATCTTCAGCAGATATCTCAGGAGCAGTGATGTATATATCCTTCGCCCATGGTGGCACATCTTCTCTTGTTTGTAAAGAACCACCTTGAGATAAATGCTCCATCAAGTCTTCTGAGTAGAAGTCATGCCTTTTAGCATCTGCCTCAAAGTATTTATTTACATAATACAAAGTCTGTCCTTCTAGTATGTTTGACTTTTTCCAAGCTAGAGCAAATGTAGGCTCTATACCACTAGAAGTATCTGCTAACATGGAGATAGTTCCTGTTGGAGCTACTGTTAATCTACAAGCATTTCTGTATTTTTCATCTTCTCCATAGTCACTTTCGTTCCATGCAGGAAAAGTACCTCTTTCATTAGCTATTTTTTTAGACTCTGCATCAGCTTTGTCTCTTATAAAGGACATAATATCTTTACCTAATTTACGCCCTTCTATACTATTATACTTAATTTTCAGCTGAATTAGCAGATCTGCGAATCCCATTACGCCTAAACCTATTTTTCTTGTAGATTTAGTCATTTTTTCTATCTCAGGGGTTGCATATTTGTTAGCATCTATTACATTATCTAAGAAATGTACAGATCTTTTTACAGTTTTTTCTAATTCTCTCCAATCAACATCATTATGATCATCATGATAAAACTTTGCTAAGTTAATTGAACCTAAGTTACATGACTCATTTCCTAATAAAGGTTGTTCACCACAAGGGTTTGTAGCAATCATTTCGCCATATTCTGCTTTTACATGATTATCTTTGTTTACATTGTCTAAGAATATCATGCCCGGTTCACCATTTCTCCAAGCTCCATATACTATTTTATCAAATACTTCTCTAGCATTTAATTCACCCACTACTTGTTTGCTTTTTGGATTGATCAATGGGTATTTAAGATTAGCTTCTACTGCTTTCATAAAGTCTGCATCTACCCCTACTGAAATGTTAAAGTTATGTATTTCACCTTCAACTTTTTTACAATCAATAAACTCTAATATATCTGGGTGGTATACTGACATCACTGCCATATTAGCACCATCTCTTTTACCACCTTGAGTAATCATAGATGATACCCTAGATAGTGTCTGTAATACTTGTATTGGACCACATGCAATACCATGAGTTGTCTTTATTCGGTCACCTCTTGGTCTTAGTTCACTAAGAGCAAATCCTGTTCCTCCCCCAAACTTTTGTACCATAGCTATATCATGAGCTGTCTTCATAATATCTTCCATGCTATCTTTTAGAGGTAGAACAAAACATGCTGATAAAGTTCCTTGTTCAGTTCCTGCGTTCATCAATGTGGGTGAGTTAGGTATGAATTTTAATTTTTTCATCATATCTGTAAAGTCTACAGCTGTCAATGCTGCATCAGCAGCTAGCTTACCATAGAGTTCCATGTCCACTTTTGCGATTGCTTGACCTACTCGTTCAAACATATCATCTGCTGTTTCAATGACTTCGTTGTTTTCGTCTTTTAAATAGTATCGACTTGATGCGACTGTTTCTGCTTGTTGTGTTAATTGCGTGACCAATGTGATCTCCTTCCTATCCTCTGTACCCACAGTACAGACATAAATTTCTTTCTTCTACCCAAAAGCTCGGCATACAAACCATCTCATCGCAGTTTGGGTTAGGGGCTTTTTGTATTTTATCTGTCTTATTATTATACTCATTTCCTGTCCATTTTGACAGGTCAGGTAGCTTACTTTTTTCTTTTACAGTATTTTTATCTTCAGGTGATACTGCTTCTAACCAATCAGCAGCACTACCTAAACTTTCATATCTGTAAAGAGTTGTTTCATAAGCTGCCTGTAATGCCATAGCTATTGAGAAGAACGCATCTCCATGCCCCATCGGAGTCTCTGGTGCTTTAAGGTCATTACTAACAGATAATATTTGTTGTTTCTGTCTTTCATCTTTTATTAAGGTTAGATTATCAGAATATACATATTCTTCAAAAATCTGAGCCATAGTTCGTTTACTTTTCTGTGAGAATGTCATAGAGTGCCAGACATGATCTAGTCCTCTATCTTCTAGTTCCCCTCTTGTATTATCTATGTAACCTTTCTCTAAGTTGTAATTTTCAGCTATTTCATTCAAATATTGTATCTGATCTGAATAGCTCCATCCATCTAACCAAGATTGATGTACTTGTTCTATCTTATCACCCCTTCTTCTAAATATAACTAGATGAGATGGGTGTCTCTTTTTACCTACATCAAATCCTGCAAACAATTGGTCACCTGCTTCAGTTTTAAAAGTTTGATGTGCAGAATAGCTTTTTAGTGTTTCATCTTCACATTTTACAATGTCATCTTCACTAAAGTACGCTTCAGTTGCGAAGTGAGGTACTAGCAAAAACTCTGAAGCAAACGACTTAGGTCTTGCTTTTTGTTGATCTAGTAGCCACTTCTCACTGTATAGTTCTGGCATCAATACTCTTCTATCTGGTGTTGGATCTAACGCTGGCAACACTCTTGATTTAAATCTGTCATCTTTTTGTAAATTACTCAGTAAGTCTCCCGGCATCATTGGAGTACCTAGTACAATTACAGGTACACCTTTTAGTGGGATGAATAAACTTTCTGTCATAAAATGATCTTCAACCTTAGTTATCTGACCTGTATTAAGAGGGTTTTCAGGATCTCTCAATACGTCATCAGCAATTAAAGCACCATTAACATGCATACCTCTTTTGAAAGAGAATAATCCACCATGCATGATTTCTACTGGTTTTTTATTTACATGATATCTAAATGAGTAATCTGCTTTTGGAGATCGGTTGTCCATCATATCCAACAATTGTGGATTTCTATTTATTGTTTTATTTATTTCTTGTAAATGATATCTTGCCATACCATCACTGTAAGATAAATAAAGTATAGACATATCTCTTTTAGCTTTCAATAGTCTCCAAACACTAAAAGCATGTCCTAAAATAGTAGATTTAAAATGAAAACGGGGTAATACTGCTACATAGTTTAGACCTTTTTCTAAACAATCTTCAATATCATCAGCAAGAACCCCAACGTGCCAAGCTCCAAAGTATTCAGGATTATCAAAACTTTGTGACCATACATCTCTAAGAAACTCATAAAAGCTACCAACTTGATATGATGTATTACCTGTAGTAATACCTTCAGCTAATTTACTAAAGGCATCATCAAATGTAACTAATTCATCTTTCTTATTCAATGTCGTCTCGCTCCGCAACTAATCTTCGTAATCTATTTGCAACTTTTGTTATTACGTCTGGATCTGTAATTTCTTCTACTAATACACTTAGAACATCTTGTACAAACTGTAAGTTTACCATACCTTCCATGGTTTTTCTTTCACCTTGTATACCAATATCCATAGCTTTCACTGCTTCAAAAGCTCTTTCAAAATCTAAGAGCTCTAATTCAGATTCAGCTTTCTTTCTCATCTTTTCATAAGAATCTAGATGTTCACTTTGTAATCTAGCTATTCTTTGACTTTGTTTCTCTTTAACTATCTCTTTTGCTTTCGTTGTCATAGAAGCATTTTCACTTTTCCAATCATACTTTTTCGCCCAAGCATATATAGTTGGAGCTTTTAACTCAAGATCAAACTCTTGATTTACAATTGTAGCTATTTGTTCTCCTGTTTTATTATCTAAAAATAATTCAAGAGCAGCTAATTTTACTTCTTCAGGATAGTTTTTAGGCATTATTTACCCTCCCATTTAGATCCAAAGGAATAATTCGTATAACCTTGATCACCACTTTGCGATTCTATACTACCACCTATTGCAGAGCCACCTTGTAAGAATTTACTCATGTCAACTCTACCTGTTTTATTAGATGCAGCATTGAAACATTCTGGAACTTTATGTTTTAAGTTACCAGTTCCTGTGATCGTTTTAAATCTTATACCTATTTCTTTCTTGTTACATACACCTTTCCAAGATTCATCTTTAGTACCTAGAGGTTCGTAGTTAGGATTTTCTAATATAGTTCCTATCTTTCTACTTGCTCCCTCTGGTGATTCGTTATGTATACAAGCATAATAATCACACCAAACTACTTTGGCGTATTTCTCTTTAAATTCTTTTGCAGTCATGCCTTTAGGTAGACTGTCTTTAGGTTTAGTCTTCTTCTGTTTTCTAGGTGATGAATAATAAAATTTCATATCATCGCTAGTTTTCTTATATCCTCTAGGAATCCCCATCTCTGCTCTCCTTTAATCCATACAATGCAATACAAGCTGCATCTGCAAAGTCTTGTTCTAGAAAGACATCTCCCCATTTATCTACAGCAAATTCCATAATTTGTGTTTTAGAGCAGTTGCCTTTACCTACTATTTCTTTTTTCCACTTTGTATTATCTACCAATTGACAAGGTACGCGATTTTTATGGCATGTTATTTGAACGCCACCTACAACCCTAGCTATTTCAATCGTGGATTTTGGGTTTTGTATATAAATCGCAGCTTCTACAAAAGCCTTTTCTATATTTATTTTACTTAATATCTTTGCAAAATTATCAACAATATTTAAGAATCTAGTATTAAATTCAGCTTTGTTGTCAGGTTTCTCTGTCCTAAATTGCATTACTAAGTTTTCATTTTCATCAACAACAGCACCATGTATTGCTCTTGATGAACAGTCTAATCCAAGGATCATTTCTCACCCCCATATGTTCGTAGAGCTACAATTCTACTTATAGTATTATATGCAGTTGTATATGTGTTTAATAGTCCTGATAGTTCTTTTACAGCTATCTCTTTCTCTATTATTTCTTTTCTCCTGTTTTCAAGTCCGGGATATTTACTAAAGATCTCACCTCTAATTTCATCCTTTACAGGTTTCTTTTTACCTTCGTTTTCTCTTTCTTGATACAAAGTATACATTGCTTTAGAGTAACCTTCTTCAAAAGCTGCTTCTAAAGCATTTCTTTCTGATTCTCTTTTTGCAATCTCCGTTTCTAAGTATGCTTTGTATCCACTATACATCACTAAAAATTCTTCTAACTTTTCATTGTTAGCGTTGTATACTTGTGAAAACATTAATTCAGGTTTATCAGATTTGTCAATCACTAATTCATTAATAGCTAATTCACTAATCGATTTTCTAGCTCTTCCTAGAGCTTTTATTGGAGTCCATTTCTCGTCTTCCATTAAACCTCCTTACATTTACACCACTTATTTCCTGTACATTTCTCAGGTATGGTCGCCATGCCCATTATATTAAGTAGTCTAGTTAATATATCATCCCAAATTTTGGGACTAAGTTCTTCTAAAAATGCTTTTAGTTTCTGATCATTTTTATTTTCATACAATACAATTCCATGTGTTACAGGTGTTGATTTGTTATTATCATTCCATAAGTTCATGTAAGTATGTAATTGTAAAACATGCTCAGGTTTAGCTTCTTTTAAACTCTCAAAGCCTCTAGCATTTATAGACTTTAATTCTACAGGCACTTGCCCATATTTTTCATGTCTAATTAAAAAGTCCATACGACCTGATATTGGTGGCATAGTGCTTTTCAAAGATATTTCTCTACCTTCTAATATACCCATATTTGTAAAGTATTTATTTATTCGGTCCTCTAGGAATCCACCATTATCGAATATTCTAGCCAAAGTACCATCTATTGTAGAAGATTCTAATAGTCCATTATATGCCATGAAGACAAATCTATCACAAGGATTGGAAACCGATGATGGAAAGAATACACCTTTTCTTGGAGGACTTTGCTTTTTAGTAAGATGTTGATCTATAGCTTTCAATAACCATCTATCTTGTACACCTCTTACGTTTGCTTTTTTTCCAAGCTGTTTAATGCCTGCCATACTTCCTCCTTGATATTACTTTTAGTAGTTGACCTAATATGAATAATATGTTCTACACCCATTTCTTTTAAATCAGCATCTCTTTGTCTATCTTTTTTTCTTAAATGCCCCATGACTCCATCTGCTTCAACAACTGTATCTATTTCTGCTATATAGAAGTCTACAGTATATTTACCAAATGGAGCTTGAGTTTCATATCTAAGTCCTGTTGTATCTAGAACTTCTGCTACCTTCATTTCTTGTTCAGTATAATCTCTAGGAAATGTCATTTATAAGTTGCTCCTCTAACTCAGGTGTATCTATAAAGATCTGTTTAAGACCATTCATACCTTGAGCTTTGACATCTTCATATGTATACCATGCTCCTGCCTTTTTGATGAATCCTTGTTCAATAGCTTCTCTTATGTAGCTTTCTAGTATATCTATACCACCATCAACTCTGAAAGGAACTGCAGCAGACTTCCAGTTTTGTCCACCTACTTTAGTCTTTCTTAGTCTTACTTGCATATCAAAGCCAACTTTCTCACCAGATTCTTCAATCCACCCGTTTCTTCTAACTTCTAGTAAGAAATGAGCAAAGTAAGTTTGAGCTTTACCACCCGGCATGTTTTCTAATGCAACAGGTCCCATACTAGCTCTTACTTGATTGATACATACTAAAGCTGTACCACTGTGGAGACTAGGTAATAGTCTTGGTAATGATGAGTTAACGAATCTTGCTTGCCATGCCATAGGACTAAACGAAAAGTCTTCATCCATATTCTGAGCAGGGACTAAACCTGCTATACTATCTAATACAATTACATCAAACTCACCTGATGTAGCTAATGCTTTTATAGAATCCATAGCTTGTTCACCACTTGATGGTTGTCCTACTACTACTTTACTTGCATCTATACCACATTTACTCATCCAATCAGCATCCCATGATAGTTCTGTATCTATCCAAGCTGCTCTACCACCTTGTTTCTGTACTTGTGCAACTATCTGAGATGATAAGTATGACTTACCTACGTTAGTTGGACCGTATATTAAGGTCATTCTTTTCTTTGGTATGCCACCACCTGTTAAAGTATCTAATGCTGGTATACCAAAAGGTATTCTACCATAGTCAAATACATTACTGTCGCCCATAGTTAAGTTAAGATTTTTATCTTTTAGCAAATCTTCTATTGCTTTTTCTGCTGTATCTTTCATTTGTCACCTCTAGCTCTTATAGCTTCTGCCCATGCAAAGTAAACAGAACATGCTTGTATAATTTCTTCATACATGTGTCCATCATCTTCTTCCCATATTGCTCTAGCTACTTCTCCATTTTCTTCTGTGGCAATCACATTCCAATACATATCTGAATGTTTAGTCTGGTCACCATACATGGAGTCCTGTCTTTCTCGTTCTTTTAGAACATCTTCTAAAACTTGTGCTCTAGTCATCTCACTCATTAGTTTCCTCCAAAATCTTATCTAAGTTTGTATCTACTTGTTCTTTTACAGATTCAAATATCTTATCAGCATATTCTTTTGATTTAGTGAGTTGTTCATCTAAAGGAAGATCAGTATCTATATCATGTATATCTAGATCTATTCTTCCATATTGATTGTTGTTTAGGTCTCCTACTCTATAAGTGAATCCTAATTTTACGCCTATTTTAGCCATCTCTTCTAGCTCTCCTTCTTTCTTTCAAGTAGCAAGCTGTACAATCATAATCATGTCCAGACTTTGCTTGTTTCTTTACATTTATCTTTATGCCACAATCGTAGCATTTTCTCCAATTACGTCTTGCCATTTAGCTCCTTCTCAATTAACATTTCTATATATTGTTTTGCTTTCTTGAGGTCTTCAATACCATTCTTATTTTTATACCTACATATATATTTTATCACATTACCCTGTGCAAAGTCAAGTTTATTTGCATGTATAAAGTCCCATGGTTCTATTTCAAAATAGTAATGGTCAGGATCAATTGGATTATTGTATGCTTCTATAAAACTATACTTTTTATTAGATACTTTCGCCATTCTGTTTTCTACATCCCATTCTTTCATTTGTCTATATTCTCCCCAAGATAAATTTGGGTAGTTCTTCTTGTAATCTCTCCACTCCCCTTCTGTAAAATCATAGGGAGCTTTTGGGTTTATCCATCCTGCTGTCATATTATTCTCCTACGTTATTTTCTATTTCTTCTAAAGTAGCTGTTACAAAGACTGGTGTATCTTCTCCATACCACGCACCCATTGTATTGTAATCAAAATACTCTACTGCCATTTCTAAAGCATCCATTTCATCTCCATCGTAATCAGGATCTTCTTTAAATTGTTCTGTTAGTATGTCTATGCACTTTGATGCATCATAAACTGCTACTGGACCTCTAAATTGTTTATATCCTAGTCCAATAAAAGCATCTTCATACTCATCATATAACATAACCGATTCTTCACTCGGCTCTAAGTATTCAGTTAATTTATCGTGTAGATTCATGATTCCCTACTTTTTCTTAATTTGTTTGCTTTTTGTTGTTGTCGCTTTACACTTTTAGGTTCAAAGACTTGCTTCTTCCTATAAGTATCTATCAACTCATCTTTTTGTACTTTCTTACTAAAGCGTCTTAACATCTTTTCAAATGTTTCGCCTTTCTTTAATTTAACATCCATGTTAGCTCCAATCTATACTATGTACTAATTCTTTTTCATGATATAATGTATATGAATAATCTTTCTTTACTGCCCATGATGGCTCACATAACTCTATGTCAACTTCTAAAGGTATGCGTAGAGTATTCTCTACTAACACATCTCTAATTAAGTTTGGTAATAGCTCTATTTCATCCTTATGTATCTCACATATTATTTCATCATGCACTTGTAATAATAAATTACTCTTAAAATTTTCTAATAAATCATGTACTTGTATCATTCTTTCGTTAAGAATATCAGCACTTGTGCCTTGTACTAGATAATTTATACCTTTGTAACCTAAATTCTTAGGTATTTTATATACTCTACCATATTTATTTTTAATCTGTCCTAGTAATTCTACTTTTCTAACTACTGCGTTAAAGAACTCTCTAGAACCTTTGATCCCATCAAAGTATCTTTTCTTATAATCTGCCGCTTCTTGTGATGGTACACCTAATTGTATACCCAACTTCTGATTACCTATGCCATATATAGTTCCAAAGGTAATACTTTTAGCAGTTTGTCTAAACATCTTAAATGTATCGTCATCTTCTGTAACATTAAATGCAAGTTTTGCAGCTTCTCCATGAAAATCTACGTTAGACTTTGTAAGCATTTGATTTACTTCCTCGTTTTGTAGATAGCTTAGGAATACTCTAACTTCCATTTGTGAATAGTCAAAAGATATAAGTGAATAATCTTCTCTAGGTACAAATATATTTCTAATTGCTATCTGTCCCTCTTGAGATTTATCAAAAGATTCATTCCCAACGAATGTCCAAGTGTTTAATACCTCATCACTTAGTCCTTCTACTCTACTTGTTTGCCCTTTCGCTGCTAGTGTAGCGTTAATTCTACCCTTTAGTTCCTGTTTATCAGTTTCAGATAGCTGTTTATCAACTAAATTGAAATGATTTCTAGGAATGTTCTGTAAATTAGGATTTCTAGACGACAATCTGCCTGTCAATGTACCCCAATTGCAAAAAGTAGTATGTAATTCATCTAATTCTAGGAAAGGTTCTAAATATGTAGACCTTAACTTCTCTAAAGCTCTATATTGTCTTACATATCCTGCGATAGGATCATTTATTTGTACTAACGCTGCCTCATTCCATGATTGTTGCCCTTTTGCAGTCTTCTCAGGCGATGTTATACCTCTTTCATTAAGTATTTCGCCTAATTGTTGCGTACTATTGAGATTAAATTCCTTACCTGCAAGATTTATGACTCTACTTTCTATCTCAGACTTCCGATCTTCTATTTGAGTCATAGTTTCTTTAACATAAGTGTTATTTATCTTTATGCCACGCCCTTCCATAGCATATAATACCTTAGTTAATTGTATCTGCATCTTCCAAATGTCATTTTGATTTGATTCTTTAATCAATTTCGCCCTGTCATTGTACAGTTTAGCTGTATATATGACATCTTTCTCACAGTAAGGTCCTAAAACGTCTACAGGAGCCATAGAGAAGTCCTTATGCCACTTATTAGACCTTAAGAGTTTCTTAGTTTCTATATCATAACTAGCATGACTTTCTCCATAGCTTCTTTTTATAGTGTTAGTGAGATCTAGATCTTTGACAGTAGATGGTTCTGTTAGTCTTACCATAGTAAGTACATCTACTAATTCTTTATCTTTTATCACTAAACCTTCTTTTTCGAGGAATCGGAGATCAAATTTGATATTATAACCAACAAGGTGTTTGGATTTATTGAGCCACGCAATTAAGGCTGCCAAACACTCGCTAGGAAGGTTAGTTCCTACATGCTGGTGTCGGAAAGGGAAGTAGTACGAGTCTGAGTTGTTACCAAATCCGATTCCGATTCCACATATTTGATGTATACCATAGGAATCAAAACCATTTGTCTCTACATCCACCACAACTGAATGATTATCCAGCGTAGGAAGTATCGTATTAAATGTATTTTGATCTTTGATTATCATTTAAAATAAGTCATCCTCTGTATCATCAGTGCTAAATGTAGCAGTTTCGTTATCGCCTTCAGGTGCGTTACCATATCTATCCATGTAGTAATCTTTGATAGCTGGTAATTCGCTGATTTCAGCTTTTCTATCTTCAGGTACAACTGTATCTCTAGTTGTAGCTGCAATAGTGTATGAGGTGTCATACATACCTGCACCTGTTCTTTTAATTCTAATTACACCTTTGTCTAATTTACCCCAATCATTGTAGACATCTACAAGTTGGTTCCAAATGTAGTCACTTCTTCCGAAGCCTAAAGGTACAACTTTGAAATCGTTAACAGTTTGCTTGTACATTTTCTTGCCTGCTGGACCTTCTATTTCCTCCCAATCATCCATTTTCTTTTCAGAGTGTATGATTTCGTGGACATATGCCCAAAAAGCAAACTTGTGTGATGGTCTAGAATCAGATGGTACAGAGCTTGTGTCTACTGAATCATCCGATAATAAATTAATCCATCGGTTTCCTGACCTGTATGTATACAGATAGATTTCATCTAGTAATGCATCCCCTTCTTCTCCTGAAGCAACTGGAGTAAGAAATGCTTGATCTCCATCTTTGAACCAAATCTCTTTTCCTAGAGATTGATTTTCTGATGGATTTAGTATTGCTTCACGTTTTTGCAAAATTTTTGCTATTCCTGACATAGTAAATCCTCCTTTACCAATAATGTCGTTTTGCTATTACTTCTTTGAGTAATGCCTCGGAACGTACATCTTGTACATCCTTATATTTCTTCGGCATCTTTATATATGATACCATAAAACTGGTCGATATGTCAAGCATTGCTGTTGATATCGCCTTTTGTCCTGCTACATCATTATCAAAACATAAGATATATTCCTCTGTTCGTAATGATCGCAGTATATCCAATTGTGCTTTAGACATGGTTGCTCCTAAAATTGCAATGCTTGGATATCCATTTTGTGTTAGCCACATAGTATCTAAAGAACCTTCAGTTATACAAATGTATTTATGATGTCCTTCTAATTTATTAGCTCCAAACATGACTCTAGACTTCTGTAAACCTTTAGAATACATATACTTTGGGACTGCATTTGTCCTTCTAGTAACAGATCCTACAAGTCTATCATCTATATCATGTATTGGTATAACTAAATCATTATACTCTGTGGTTCCACATCCCCACTTCTTTAGAGTTTCTTCTGTAAAACCTCTATCATATGCCCATATTGGGAATCTAGATGTATCAGCTTCCATAAAATACTCAGGTCTACCTTTAATAGTTTCCTCTAGATCATCAAATATATCAACACTAAAGTTAGCTTGGCTTTCAAGCAATAACTTTGTTATATTGATAGCATCAGATCTTAAGTATCTTTTTAAGAAACCCTCTAATGAACCTGCTCCACAACCTGCAAAACAAATCCATACGCCTTTCTCAGTATTTATCGAACACGAAGCTACACTATCATTGTGGAAAGGACACCTAATTGAAAACTCATCGTGTTCAACAGGTACATCTATTCCATTTTCTAATAATACTTGTGCCCAATTCATAACTATTTAGCCTCTTTTATTTTATTAATCACGTTCCAATACTCTTTCATCAAAGCACTCTGTTCTGCCTTAGTGATTTTCTTGTCTTCTACTGCTTTTACTGCAGTATCTACAAGCTGTACCACTTCAGGTATCACATCTGAATACTTATTGAAAAGACCGTAATATTTCATGATCATTCCTAGAACTTTCATATCGCCTCCTTAAAAGTC
>Ga0209645_1000672_pt1 | contig 17572 bp, 35 predicted proteins | sample ETNvirenome_6_30_FD_184070 | JGI IMG/M metagenome (GOLD analysis project Ga0209645, IMG submission 184070) | Marine viral communities from the Pacific Ocean - ETNP_6_30 (SPAdes) (version 2) | ecosystem: Environmental > Aquatic > Marine > Oceanic | place: Pacific Ocean | collected 2013-06-19
CGTCACAACGATGTACTTCCGTGACCTCTCCGTCAAGATTGCGACCGACGAAGATTTCGTCCCCACCGAACGGCAGTACAATGCCCTCACCAAAAACAAGTATGCCCAGAAGGCTATCAAGGCTGCGACCGAGCCGCCTGCCTTTCCTATCGGCACCCTCGCCAAGGTGCGAGCCAACTACAACTTGGTCAATGACCGCTCCCTCCACAACCAGATCGGTCTGGTGGTAGCGAACCACGCTAAAGGGCTCTACGCTTCCTCAACTATCCTTGTAAATGGGAAGCAACACAAGCTAGAAGACCGCTGCCTCAAGTCCGCTGCGGGCAAGAAAAAGAAATAACTTAAAGAACAAATAACGATAGGGTATAATCCTATAAAGGAGGGTTCGTATATGCGAGCAACAATTAGTTTTGAAGCCGACGTAGATCAGGTCAACGTCTTGATGGGGGCTCTTGTCAAACAGGAAGCCGAGCGCCTTCGAGACGTAGCGCACCTCTTGTCAGTGGGAAAAGACCAAGAGCACAAGGTCGGTGAGAAGATAAGCACAGGATTGGAGATGGTGCAAAAGATCGCCCATCAACTAAGTCAGTATAAGGATATGCTTGAGAGCTTTGAGAGGTCCAAATTTGAAACCATCTTGCCCCAGGCTGCCGCTCAGCCAGTGGCTAATCTTGGCGACGCCGTTGCTAATCTTAATAAATTTGGCAACTTTATTGATCGCCTCAATGATAGTGCTTCCGAGGCTACTAGTGGAGAAGAAAATGACATTCCGTCCCAAGAAGGGTGATCTAGTTTATCTTCCTTCGAATATTATGATCATCGGCGAAGGACTCGCTCAGAACACGAGCGTGCCTGATCGATGGCTGAACCTGATTGAACCAACAATGGGCGTAGTGGTTGAGCCAAATTACAACAACGAAAACATATATCACAAGGTTCATATCCAGGGCGACAATTGGCTTGTCAGAACTTTGGATACACTGGAGGTAGTGTCTCGTGCTTAAGTTAAACGAAATATATCAAACGACCGTAAAGTACGAATCCTTACAGCAAAGCGATAAGGTTAGTATGCAACGCAGGACAACCTATGAAAGTCGGGAATGTATGTTAAACCCTGACTACATTGTTGCTATTTATCCACATTATTTTGAGTCCTCATCAGATCGTAAAATGCTAGCGGACAAATTCAAAGGTACTGAGCAGTTTGCTCGTATCGTTTTGGACGGAAATTCGTTTAGGAGTTCTGAAATTATTGTGTCGATGTCTTACGAAAAGTTGGCACGCTTGCTAGTTGAGACCTGAATGAATCAGCATACATGGTATGATCTGGCGGACCATTTCTGTGCCAGAGAGAAATCTCTTCTCGACAAGGGCAAGAATAAATACTTTGAGCGCCTAGCCGCTCGACGTTACAATTACGCAAACAAAAACATAACAGGGGCGGTTCGTTTAGTCTTTTTGAAAGAGGTCGCCGAGGATAAGACCAACAAGACTTTGGTTCGCAATGGTCGGTTTATCTGGTGTAAAAACCTCAGATACGAGGGTGTCAACGACGACGGTTATCGCACAATATCTTTTACTATTGCGGATGGTAATAAGAGGTTTTATGTTGCTGAGCGTCACGTTTTAGCGATCCCTCATAACACTTATATTAATAACAACTCATTTTTCATGAAGTATAATAAAGTCTTTGCTTCGTTCTCCTCTGTTTTTAGCTACCGTGAGGCAGCCAAGACAATGAAAAGAAACGATGATGGTCAATGGGAAGACCTAGACGACTTTATAGACTATCTGCGGTGCGATACGCCGTTCCGCCCTGGCACTCTTGTTCGAGCCAGAAAAGGACTATTCTTCCCTAAGCTCAATAGACTTCAGGAGACAATGGCTACTCTTACTGAAAGATTCTGTGAGGAAAAGGGCTTGACAAAGCACAGCAAACGTTTGAATGAGTATTTGGCAGGAAGAGTCCACTCATACAAAACTTCGGATCAAGAATTGCTTGAGGTATTCTACCAGTTTAATGACTGGTGTGAAGACACCCCTGAGGCAGAACACCCAGTTGGTGTGGTTATCGGACCTGCTCGTGGTGTCTCTCCCCACTCAGGCAAGGAACTTTACCGAGTAAGCTTTGCGGAAACTATTTATGAAGAGGTACACCCTATCCAAATGGAGGTTTTAAATGAAGTTTAGATTGTATACAAAGAGCAACTGTCCTTATTGTCATGCGGCGATGAGCCTGCTCGCAGAGCATCAAAAAGAGTTTGAGTGTTATGGACTAGACAAGCAGCCAGAGTTGCTTACTGAAATTCAGAACACTTATAATTGGCGGACTGTTCCTGTGGTCGTCGAGATCACAGAGGGTCAAGAGAAGTTCATCGGCGGTTTTACTGACCTCAAGGAATATTTAAATAAAGGTAAACAATTATTAAAAGGATAAAGTATTATGCTATGGAAAACAGAGTTTTCATCACTTCTTAAAGATTTTGAACTGAAGCATCAACCAGTTATTATTCGTGTGAATAACTTTGACGAAAAAGCAGCCCGAGACTTTAATTCTAAAATGGCAGCCGCTCAAAGCACAGGACAAAAGGTTGTTCCCGTGGTCATTGATTCTTACGGCGGACAGGTGTACTCGTTGATGTCGATGATCTCAGCCATTAAATCATCAGAGATTCCAGTCGCCACGATCGTAGAAGGTAAAGCTATGTCCTGCGGTGCCGTCCTTCTATCCTTCGGCGAGCAGGGTATGCGCTTTGCTGACGAAGATGCTACTATCATGATTCATGATGTTAGCAGTGGCGGACGTGGAAAGATTGAAGAACTGAAAGCTGATGTTGCCGAGGCTGACCGCCTAGATGAAAAGATTTTCACCATGATGGCTCGCAACTGCGGCAAGAAGGATGACTATTTTAAAAAGAAAGTGTTCAATAAAAAGCACGCTGATTGGTTTATGGATGCTCAAGAAGCCAAGCGACACGGGCTGGTAAACCATATCAGGGTTCCCAAGATGACAGTGAAAGTAGACGTGGACATTGACTTCGAATGATAGACCTTATCACCGTGGCATTGACACTATTGGCATCAGGTCCCACGATGCCAATTTATTTCGACAAAGAACAGAAAGAAATCGGTCGTGAAATCATCAAAGAAGCGCACAAGCTCGGAGAAGACCCATACACTCTTATGGCCATCGCCTGGCAAGAAACTAGGATTAGAAGAGGTCAAACGTCTCATACAGGAGATGTTGGAATATTCCAAATAAACTGGAGATTTTGGGGTAAGAAAATATGGAAGTACAAATCATACCGCCAGTTCGTCGAGGACATGGACAATGTTGAGCACGGAACCTTGGCTGCCGTCATGGTGCTGCGGGAGATGCGACTTTACAAGACTTGCGTAGGAATTAATTTATATGCTTGCTACAACGGCGGTCCAGCGTGGATGAAATCTAAAAACATAGACAAGATTGCAACTTATGCTCGCAGAGTCCACCAGAAAAGAAAGCAATTTGTGAGAAAACATAAAAGCTGGATGAAGGTAAAATGACAAAGAAGTCTTATGCTATGAAATACGACGAGTTGCTGAGAGGGATCGAAATCATCGGGGAAGATTTAGACTTTTTGTGTAGTCTATCCGAGAATCCTTCTGAAGAATATAAAATTCCAGATGCGGTAGAATACTCATTGGCGGTCATAGCTCTCACTAACCAGTTGAGTTTTATGAGTCAAGAGTTGGCAACTAATAAATTATCAGAAGATGGAATTCATGTTATACTTACCAAGGAACAGGTAGATACAATGAACGATCTTTATGAAGAGGTCGAAGAGGCTTTAGTGAGGTTAAGAAAATGTGGGATATCGATACAAATCAATTAAAATATTTGTCCTTTTATTATTTTTGGCTTTTCTTTTTGCCTATCTGTACCGCTTTTGACTTTTATATGGATACCGTAACGGGGTTTACATTTGGATACATGGGAGCGTTTGTATACATGTGGATCAGGTTTACTGAAGCCAAGGAACTACTAAGGGATGTGGAAGATGAATAAAGATAAAAAAAGACTAGTGGAGTCTTTTGATGTAGAGTACAACGCTCTGTCAAAAGCTTTAAAGATGAACCTGGTTCTTGACGAAGCAGCGATCCGTCTCGTCATACAGACAACTGCTAAAGATATAAAATCTCCTGAGGAAGTCCAAGCCCAGGTGATAGAACTTCTTGAAAGATCTATTCACTTGAACCTGCCCGATGTGCGTCGTCAAGGACCGCATGGAAAGACATGGAACCATGTGGAATAAGGCAGTTCAGCTTGCGTGGAATGGGGCGGTCGGTCTTATATTTCTGGGCGTGATTGGTTTTACGATGACAGCCAAAGCTATGATTGAGAAGCGGTGAATATTTTAGACGAGCACCCATGGCGAACACTCGATGGCAAGCCCATTGATGATATCCGTCAGCACATTTTAGCCCACCATGGTCCGACCTACACCTTACATATAGGCACTGACACAAAGCCATACTTAGATTATACAACTGTGATCACGGCTATTTGTTTTAGGGAAAAAGGAAAGGGAGCAATTGTTGCTTACCAGAAATGTAAAACAAGCACTTTTCCATCTATGCGTGATCGGTTGTTTCATGAAACCTATGTATCTCTAGAGACAGCCGGAGCTATCTTAGAGCTTACTGGTGACCGAGCTACAATTCATGCTGACGTTAATCCGAGAAAAGATGCCTTAAGTAATATCACTGTTGATGCTATAATGGGCATGATAAAGGGCATGGGTTATCCAGTCTTGGTCAAGCCAGAGGCATGGGCAGCAGATATCGCAGATATGTACACGAGGTAGCTTTGAATCAGAAACTTAATCATCGCAACTTGTTATTGCTTGCGGGGGCGAGCCAAGGTTTAACCTTGGGGCAAATTAATGACAAGCTAGAGAAAAGATTGCTCAAAGCTATCGGCGCTCTTGATTGGGCATTGTGGACAAACTTTTATTATCCACTGGCTAAACACAATATAGTCTATGAGAAAGAATTGATTTACAACAACCGTTCATTATCATGGTTCGCTAACGATTTGAAGCAGCGGTACCAAAAACAGACGATCTCTTGAAAGGAGACGACATGACTGATGCGAAACACATTGAAAACTTTAAGCTGTTCTGTAAGAACAATAGGCTGCGCTTGCGAGAAGCAGGAGACTATTTGCCCATTGCTAAAGCTATTGGTAAGTTCGCCGAAGATCATTTTTTCTGTAATTTTAAAGAGGGAACCATTGGTGTTTATGTAACCCGAGATAGCCAACGGCAGTTTACTTACTTGAACAAGAAGCTTGTTAAGCTTGGCTGTGTCCCTACACAAGTAGGAGACTTCGAGGGTTGCTATGATTTGGAGTGGATGAATATTCCTCCCGTCGCCCGACTACTTAAGATTAAGAAGGGAGCCGCCAAGGTCGCCGACCCCAAATGGCTTAGAGAATAATGAAAGAACATGATATTGTAAAAAGGGGCGAACAGTATTTGATGGAGATTATCACCTCTAAAGATCCCACGTTTCTCCGCAATGCTTGCCTAGAAACTATCGTTTTGACGGGACACCTCTATCGCCGCATTCAAATTCATACTTTTCTACACCCTTTTTTCTTTTTGTTTGGTTTTTTAGCTTGCTATTTTTTTATGAAGTAGTATAATTCAACTACACGAAAGGAGCCTAAGATGGCTACAAGACCCGGAAGACTTATTGACAAAACATTTACCTCGTTCACCGAAGCGAGCGGACGCCTTGAAGATACGATCGGATGGGTGGTAAAAGCAAAGGAACTCGCACACGAGTTTGAGCCCGGATGTAAGGCAGAGGTGACGCTCCACTTGTTGGAAGAAGTCTTACAAAAATGCTCTCACGAGTTGGACACCGCCTCCGCCGAGTTGGCAATAGATGTGTTTGGCGGAGAACAATGAAAGACATAGAGAAATTTAAGGAAGATATTCAGAATATCCTAGACAAGTTTCAGTTTAATGGCGAAACTCGCCGCAAATTTTTTTCACTGCTGGTTGAATATGCTGAAGAGCAACAAGCCGGCAACCCAAAGAAAGGCAATCAAAAATGACAACAACAGATAAAGACTTTGAAAAGAACGTCAAGGAGTTCGTAAATCGCTTGACAGAGATTGAGAATGAGATCACAATCCTTCGACAAGACCGTTCGGAACTGTTCGCAGAAATGAAAACTAAGTTAGATCCCCGATCATTCCGAGCAGCCCTCAAGATTCACAATCTACAAACGTCAACCCCAGATCAGTATTCTTTACAGAAAATCCTGAGTGTTTTAGAGACTAGCGGATAATTATAATATATGGGGTAAACTGGTGAACATATGTATTGGTCTGTACAAGGGCGAGGGACGCCTACATAACGCTATCGTAAGGCGGTGGACAGACAGCATTTATTCACACGCAGAACTGATCCTACCCGACAGGACCTCAATTACCATATTTCCGTTTAGTCTTAAAGGCATCCACCGTGAGCCGTTTAAGATGAAAAATGAGAATGAATGGGACTTTTTGTGTGTGCCCGTGTCACCTAAACAACTGGGCATCATTGAGAAATTCTATGAACAAACCCAAGGTCAACAATACGATTGGGTAGGGATGATTGCTTCACAAGTCGTGCCCTTCCATATCAAGCACCAACACCGCTGGTATTGTTCCGAGTGGATTGCCTATGCGCTGCGAAGGGCTGGCATCATCAATGAATTACATGAGCAGGCTGATATGTCTCCCGAAGTATTGAGTCGGCTGCTACCGTACCGAGAAAAAATTAAATTTTCTGAAATACCCGAAAGCACTGACTGGAACGGCAGTTGGACCAAAGTCACACACTTTACACCCGATGACATTGACAAAAAAAATGTTTGAAAATATTTATTAAAGATAGAATCATTACGGTTTACAATAGATTCATAAGGAGATACACATGAATATTAATTTTCAACAAGTCTATGAGGATGAGCTTGAAGACGTCACCAAGGAGCTTCTTCAATATCCCCGCCGTTATAGCGAACTCCCCCACGAAGTTCAGCGACTAGTTGAAGACTTAATTACTGCCGGCTATCAACGTGCTCTGGAAGATGCGCTTGACCCTACTGTTTTGGAGGAAACGTCGGCTCTTTCTAGAGAGATGAGCACACAGCTATCCAGCATGTCAAACCTCATTGAAACATTCTTATCACAAAAGAATAGTGAAGGTACCAACTAATTATAAAGAGGGAGACCTCGTAAGGGTTAAAAGCCAAACTGGCTTTGAACAAAACCTTGGATTAATCGTCCAAGTTCTCAGAAATAAGCTCGATCAGCCACAGGGTTATCAAGTACAAATAGGTCAAAACGTTTTATTCTTTAAACATGTTTTAGCCAACAAATACTTTGAACTCGTGGAGAAGACTGACGATGAAAACGGGAGATCATGTACGATTTAAATCTTACGATGGTCAGGAGGAGTGGCAGCAAGGTCTTTTATTGCGCTATGATACCTTTCTCGGGGTAGGTGAGATCATCACGTTAGGTGGTATCATCTGTTATGCCCCGCTGCGATTAATCAAGGGGGTACCGTGATGTTAGAAGAGTATTTAACTTATTTATATGCCTTCACGCAATCCCTGGTGTTCTTCATTTACTACCCTCATCTGATGAGCATCTGGAAATCGCCCCGAGCGGAAGCCATCAATGTCCCAGCCCAGTTTACATTCTTCTGTATTGGAGCAATTTCAGGACTATATATGTATATAGTAAACGGCGATCACCTCGCTACACTGGTTATATGTGGACACATTTTCATCGGTAACCTTGCTTCTGCGGTGATGGCTTTTTATAAGCAACGGAAAGGCAGACTAGATGACCGAAGAAAAGAAAACGAAGCCCCGCAAAGATAGAATACGGGCAAAAAAGAAAACATATAAACTTACCCCCAAGCACGTAGAGATGATACGCTCTCAAAAGGGCAAGATGTCCGTGCGTAAGACTGCCAAATGGTTCCAGGAACAGACTCACTACATTTATAAAGTGTCTCCCTCGATGGTTCACCATATTTTCAGTGGACGTCGGCATGGGGCGAAAGAGGATCAAGTTTCAATTTACGATTTAATTGCTGAAGAAATGACTGAGGAAGAGCTTGACAACCTCGATCCCAAAAAGGTTAACTACGATTAAAATATTACCACCTTTGACCTTCTAAATGTCCGTAAACGCACATTAGGAATCCCTCGCCTGTGAGACAAAGCCCCGTAGTTATGGGATCTTTTGTATGATTATAAAAATAGAACGATTTTAAATCCAAAACCGTCACTTTTACCACTTTTGGCGAAAAATAATAAAATAAAAACTTGACGTACTCCCTATCGGTGATAATATAAGATGTAAGGGAGATACAGATATGCGTTATCGCACTAATCAATGTTCTGCTTGTGGTGGCTGGGGTCACAATCGTCGTGGTTGTCCTGAGATCAAAGCGGCTTATGAGAAGGTCGCCAAGCTCTGTGCTAAATACGGCATTGAACCTGACCCTGAAGCTTACCGCTCGTCGTGGCTTGACCCCCTTCGAGAAAAGCAGATGGCAGCCCACGGTGTCAGCGAATACTATGACATTCACCACCTTGATCACGAAGAGCACATCAGCTACTGGGAAGCCTGCCGCTTTCAAGAGCACGGCGAGCGTCTCGCTGTCGCTGAGCGACGCAAAAAGCGTGGCGTAAAGCGTCAATGTAGTTTCTGCGGCAAGACTGGTCACAACCGTCGCAACTGCCCAGAGAAGGAAGCTCACGAGCGTGAGTGTCGTGCGATGAAAGCTCTGGCTCACCGAGTTGCTCGTATGACCTTTGAGGCTGCTGGCATTGTTCCCGGCGCTCTGATTCAGTATCGTGATTTTGATTACACCACGAGAGACTATGTTAATCGTGTCGGCTTGGTTCAGGGCATTGACTGGTCCCAGATTGGCAAGCAAGACGCAGAGAATAGCAGCGGCTTGGGCAATGTGCTTGAGTACTGGGTCTTCCGTGGTAGCAAAGCCATTATCATCAAGGATCATGAAGGTCGCACTCGTAGCGTTGCGGTTCCCCGAAACATTGAACAGCAGAGTAATTATTTTGCCAACTCGGGTCCCGCAGGCTTCGAACTGATCTGCCCCGTTCAGGGTTCCCGTGTGAACCTTGACGGCTACGAGGGCGACAGCGAGTTCCCTGTCAGTATGCCGGTCTACATGTGGGGTGGCGAGTGGGTGAGCAAGCGATTCGGCAACAAAGTTATCAAGGCTATCAAAGAGGTTGGTAGCGAACTCATCGTAGCGTAAGGAGAAAAGCTATGGAATTCAGTAACTTAGACCCCTATTCGCCAAACCTTTTAGATCGCATCGTTGCGTTTGATAGGATCTGGGAATTGCGAGAGCAGTACCACAAAGATGCTTATAGTCGCATTTTTGATGAGCCCGACTTTTGGGACCCGATGCTCCACAAGGAGTTTCGTGGTCAGCACGGTTGGACTCGGCTGGGGAGCGCATGATGAAAAACATTATCAAAGACTTTCTGAAGATGCCTTACTACCGAAACTACGCTGCGTGTAGTGGGAAGGTTCACAACGTAGCTAACCACGAAAATGCGGTGGAAGACATCCTGATCAATCATGGACTCAGCGCCGTGGAGCGCAAGGTTGCCAAGGCAGAACGTGATGCGTGGCTAGCAGGCGAGGTCGATGATATGGAAGATAACACCTACATCAGCCAGCCTTGTGGTACTCACGACAGTCCTGATTTTATCATCAAAGAGTCAGGAAAGATGTACTTTGTAGAGTGTAAAAGTGTTAAGAAGGGCGGCACGCCAGTGTATAACAGCGGGCTGCCTAAGGAAAAGTATATTTATGTGTTTTCCTCTAAAAAGTATGATGAAACCACGGTATACTTGGGTCGAGATGTTGTAGAGCCAGGAGTGTTCAAGGTCTTGAAAGAAATGGAACAGAAGATTAAAGACCTTTGCCACGACGCCACTCAGCAATTGCGTGAGGTAAAAGAAAACACTCACGGCTTGGGTATTTATGCCCGATCTATGTTTGGGCACTACGGCATCAAAGATAAGACTGATTACTTTCACAACTCACGGCGACGTGAACTAGAACAAAATGTATTGGATTTCGTATGACAATCGATTTTAGAGTTGGCTCCTGTCTTGATGTTCTCGCTGAATATGATGACAACACTTTTGACAGTTGTATTACAGACCCTCCTTATGGAATGGGCATGGAAGCTTGGGATCACACAGTTCCTGGCAAAGAGTTTTGGGAAGAGATCAACCGAGTTCTCAAGCCTGGTGCTTTTTGTTTGAGTTTTTGTAGCCCGCATCTTTATCATCGACTCGCTTGCGCCATCGAGGACGCAGAGTTTGACATCAAAGATCAGATTATGTGGATGATCACGACCAAGATGCCTGTAAAGAATCGCCTCAAGCAAGTTCATGAGCCAATCGCTGTGGCGCAAAAGCCCTTCAGCGGTACACTCAAGGCAAACTTTGAGGAGTGGGGTGTAGGGCTGATCGATACTCAGAACACCCGTGTGCCCTGGGATGGCAAACCGCCCACTGGCTGGGTCAAGGGCGGTCACCAGCGCCGCACCTTCGGCAAAGACGGCAAAACCACGGGAACACAAAAAGAGTTTGGTAAAGAAGATGCCAACCCAAAAGGGCGTTATCCATCTAATATCATAGGAACGACGCTCCCTGAGCATCAAAAGTATTTTTACGCTCCTAGAGTCACTCGTAAAGAGCGTGGAGAATATAATAATCACCCAACTCCCAAGCCTATTGCCTTAATGCAATATCTTATTAAGATCTATACACCTGAGGGCGGGACGGTTCTCGACCCTTTCTGTGGAAGTGGTAGCACAGGAATTGCTGCCATGCTTGAAGGACGAAACTTCTTGGGAGTTGATCTTGACTCCGATTATATCAACATCGCCCAGCGTCGGGTGGAGGACTGGAAATGAAAGTGAATATGTGGAACCCTCAGACTCGCCGAGTAATGTACCGTCTGTTGAAGCGGCACGGCATCCCTGTCTATGGAAAGTGGAAGGGAGTGATGAGCCCATCCCTGCCTGGATTGGTTGGCTCTGACTTTGATCATGCTCTTGACAAGGTGGCTCAGGATATGAACCTTTTATGTAAGAGGTTTTTACGACCTGGGAAAGTGTACAAATCTACATCCATCAAGCAGCAAATAAACTTTACCCTCCAGCAAGGTATCCGAGCAAAAGGATACCAGCACCGATTTGGTGGTCAACGCAGTTCATGCTTTGAAAATCTCCAAGCTGCTGCCGCTGAAAACTTTATCACATTCGAAGAAATTCATGAGTCAATGCATCCGTTTATCATCAGTGTAAACTCTGGTATTTCGTTGGCGGACATGGAAGAAGAATTGAATTACAAGCAGCCAGAACAACAAGCTAAGGAGGCTCAAATGGCTTTACAACTCGACGTCCCACCAGTCTTAGATGACGTGGTTATTTTCAACTCCCATATGCCTGCCGATGACGAGCAGAGGGTAAAAGATTTCATCACCGAGATTCGTCCGCACATTCAGTGGCGAAAAAATACAGATCAGGGTCACATGTTGTCGAATGAGACTTTTGTTATTTTATGGCAATCGTCCAATTGTTATGAGGAGCTTAAGGATAAGTACGAAGCAATTGTGAAAGAAACCGTTAAGCAACTTAAAACCTACGGGGTACGCAGTTCAGATTTTAAAGAAGTCACATGGAAATACCTTAGCGGCAAGGCTGACCGACTGCGAAAGAAATCTTTTGGTGGTGATCTCAAGAGAATCCCATCACCAGAAAAGACCCCAGCGAAAAAGAATCGTCTCGAACAGTTGATTAGTGGGCTCACTCCCCACGAACATTGGCAGGAAAAGAAAGCGAGAATCCAGGCGATGATCAGCTTCGGTGAGTCTTTGTCATGAAAAAGAAGTTTGATGAATGGGTTCAAGGCTGGGGTGACGGCACATTACTTATTTACTTTACTGCCTTACATGTCCTAAGTACTTTAGTTATATTAACTTCACTGAGGTAAAGCCATGAAAAAGATTATCCATGTAAACCAGCACGTCATCCGTCGGAATACAAAACAAGGCACTGACGAGCCTGTCTTAACGGTAAAAACATATAAAGAAAACAATTATGCCCACGAGGCTATAATCAAAACTAAAGATGGTGTAGAATTAGGAAGGGTCATTTACAGTCCGCACAAGCCCCTAAGTTGTGGAGCCCGAGTGTGGATTGAGATGGACACCGAAACTACTGATGTTGAGCTTGTTGTAAGAAAAGGAGAAGACGATGCCCAGCGGAACCCGGAGTTATGTGACAGTTTATGACTACAGTGCGGAAGAATTTGACAATTTGGAGTATTGTACTGATACCACCAGTGAAGATTTCTTTGAGCATGTAGTTCCCTACCGTAAAGAGTGGGGGGAGATTAATCATATTGAACTTGAAGACCTAGAATATGAATCCCATGATAAGATTCTCACGTTTACGTGCGAGACAAAGTGGCAAGGACCAGTTGATTGGTTGAGGGCTGCTAGTGTCAGTGAGTTTTTTACCAACAAGTTGATGACGATGGCAATCATCACAAGAGATGAGACTGTTGTAGATGCCGTTGCTGTTATCGACCGAGACATTCTCCAGGAGCGAAACCTGGTTAGTCTCCCCTCGGAAACTGTTGGAGCACTATATGAAAATGATGAAGTGGATGAGTTGGATAACTTGCTGTGGCAACCAATCAACGAGTTCAACAAAGAGTGTGCTGAACTCTACCTCATCCCGGAAGGAAGATAAAATGAGTAACAATGTAAACCACCCCGAACACTACAACGCTGGTGTAGAGGCTATCGATGTAATTGAAAGCTGGGATCTCAATTTTAATGTTGGGAACGTGATTAAGTATATGCTGCGAGCGCCCCATAAAGGTGAGGAAATTCAAGACCTTGAAAAGGCAAAGTGGTATCTTGATCGGCACCTAGGGAATGTCAGGAAAAGGCAACAATGAAAGTAGCAATCCTGGTTATGGCTGTTTTGGTTGGCGGATTTTTTATGGGAAAAGTTACCCTAGAGTTCTTAGATATGTTGATTGAGAAACTTAAAGAAGAAAACAGAGACGATCGATAAAATGACAGTAAAGCTTATCTCATACTCTCAGATCCCTGAGGGGTCAGATCTTGATCTTAATAATGTTCAGGAGCTAATCGCTTATTGTGCTAGGGTAAGCAACCCAAGCAACCAAATGAACAAGGAAACTTCTGAGCGATTGATCAAATACCTGATCAAACATGCTCACTGGTCGCCACTTGAGATGGTGAATGCCTGTCTGGAAATCAATACGACCAGAGACATCGCTCACCAGATTGTTCGACACCGCTCTTTTGCCTTTCAGGAGTTCAGTCAGCGGTATGCTAACCCAAAAGAGATGGGCGACATGTTCGTTTTGCGGGAAGCAAGGCTACAAGATAAAAAGAACAGACAGAACTCAATTGATGTTGATGACGATGCTCTCGAAGAAGAGTGGAGCGCAAGACAAACTGCCGTAATCGACCTAGCTAAAGAAATCTATGACTGGGCGATTGAGAACGGGATTGCTAAAGAACAAGCAAGAGTTGTGCTACCTGAAGGCAACACCAAAACACGATTGTACATGAATGGAACCCTGCGCTCGTGGATTCACTACATTGAACTGCGAGCAGCCAACGGCACCCAAAAAGAACATATGGAAATCGCTCACGCTTGTGCGAAAGTGATTGCTGAGATCTTCCCATTGGCAGAAGAGTTCATCACGGGAGAATAAAATGAAAGATAAAGTATACTACGACGAGAGTTGCTATGTTTGCTCTTTGGAAATCAACACAATCAGAAAACGTGGTGAAGCTTGTGGGATTGAGTTCGTAGATATTAGCTCCCCTGAGTTTGACCAGCAAGGTGACTACGACACAGAAATGATCGGCGAGTTTGGCGGCGAAGAAACCAGCGGCGCTGAAACATTTAGAAAGCTATATGAGAAGATGGGATTCAAACGAGCAGTAGCATTCTCACGGCTCCCTGTGATTAGGAATCTAGTGGATGCTGGCTACTTTATCTTTTCCCGCTGGATTCGACCCAACCTTCCAAAGAAAACTTGATTATTTAAAAAGGAGAGTGAAAATGAGAAAATTATTTATTCTTGGACTCCTCGTAACTGGAGCCTGTAACCATGTGGCAGAAAAGAAAGACACCAGAAGCTGCTGTGAGCGACTGAGCCTACACGATAAAGAGATGCAAAAGTTTACTCGATATTGTAAAGTTGCTGTGTTCTTGAATAGAAGCAACTCGATTAGTGACGCCAATATCAAAAAGAACGTTCAGACAGCGGTTGATGTGTGTAAGTATGTATTTCGAACAGACACCGAGAGTGATCTCATGACCCAAGTAGAACTTAATGACATGGGCTTTAGAAAAGTTCGCTATTACATAATTGATAGCGAGTCAATGTTCTGGTCCGATGTTTTGCCTTGTGATCCCGAAGAGTTTACTTGCGAAGAGTTTTAATGTGGTAATCGGGCAGCGTGTGATCATTGTGTGGACTTCTCAACATGAGCGAGACTGCTATGGCACACCCACTGGAGTCATCACGGCATATGACTCTGTTCGCCAATTGTACTTAGTAGAACACATCGAGCCCGACGGCATCCGAACCACTGGCTATTATTCTGCCGATGAGATGTCTTCATCACCTTTATTAAGAGCCGTTTCGAAGGCACAACAAAATAAAATAGAAACAATAATAAGAGTAACCAATAGTAGTAGTATAAGACGTATAAATCACTACCTTTCAGTGTGTGTTGCTAGCGTTTACAACTTTGTTTACAGATTAGCGCATTTTTTGCGCAATTAACGCAATGATTGCGCACTGTTTGTAAGTTACTGTTTTTATTATTGATAGTTAGGAGTATATCAGCAATAACAATATGTTAGCCATGATAGCCATTGGCTGCTTTTGTCAGCGATTGTCAGCATTTGTCCTTAATACACGGTAAATAGATCAACGTCAAACAAAAAGCAAAAGCAGGCAACCCCACATAAGACTACCATTGTATCATAACCTTCTTAAGGCGTTAAGCAGCTTCTGCCTGCCGTATCACACTACGGGAGAGTTAAATTAACGCATTGAAAAAGCAGGGAATAAAAAAGACAAATAAATGCAATAAAAACTTGACGAATACTGTATCTGTAGTAATATACTAATGTAAGGGAGAGAGATATCATGGCTGTTGACTTCAAAACCTTTGTGAACCTTGCTCCAGCAGTGTCTGCTGCTAAGTTGCCTGTCCTGCTTCGTGGACGTCACGGCATTGGTAAGAGCCAGGTCGTTTATCAATTGGCTGCGCAGTTGGGCTTGCCAGTCATTGAACGACGTGCTAGCCAAATGACGGAAGGTGACCTTGTCGGTCTTCCCAGCATTGACGGCAACCGCACGAGCTTCAATCCTCCTGATTGGTTTAAAGAAGCTTGTGAAGAACCATCGGTACTCTTCTTGGATGAAGTTGATCGTGCTACGCTAGAAGTACGACAAGGCATCTTTGAACTCACGGACAGCCGTAAGCTCAACGGTCACCATCTCCATGAAGATACCGTAGTGTTCGCAGCCATTAACGGCGGTGAGCATGGCGAGCAGTACCAGGTCAACGAGATGGACCCTGCTGAACTGGATCGCTGGAGCGTCTGGGACATTGAGCCCACGGTTGAAGACTGGCTTGCCTGGGGCAAGGAAAATGTTGACAGTCTCATCTGGGACTTCATCAACCAGAACCGTGATCACCTTGAGCACAAGGGTGACATCGAACCCAACAAGCGTTATCCCAGCCGTCGTAGCTGGAAGCGACTGAACGATGTGCTCGCAGGTGCCGGCTACCTTGAAGAGGCTAGCCCCGCCATGTTCACCTTGGCTCAGAGCTTCGTCGGCTTCGAAGCTGCTGTCGCTCTCAACGACTTCGCTCAGAACTACGAGCGAGTGGTGACGGTTGATCAGCTTCTCGCTGGTGAGCGTAAAGACGCTCTGGCTGCCTTCTCTCTCAACGAGCACTGCGCCATGGTTGAGAAGCTTGAATCTGAAGAGGTCTGCAAGGAGGAACTCTCCCCCGAGCACATCAGCAACCTTGCTAGCTACTTCGTGACGCTGCCCAGCGAGGCTGCCATGAAGCTCTGGACGGTGATCAGCACCGCAGGTGTCCAGGACAACGTGATTAAGTTTCACTCAGCCAACGACGGCATTGTCGGGTCCCACCTCTCAAAAATCCTTGGAGCCTAATCTCTCTTCTTACACAACAGGCTCAGGTGGCAATTGCTCAGCTTCGGCTGGGCTTTTGTTTTTGAGGGCGCAAATAAAAAGTTGACAGACTACTATACTGTGGTAGTATACATATGTAAGGGAGAGATGATGAGCTTTGATCTGAAACTTCATGCTTATCGACTACTGATGGACGAGCCGTTCTTTGCGGCTCTGAGCAGGAAGATCGAAAAGAAAGTTGATCGCAGCATCCCAACAGCGGGTGTCTACGTTAACAAGCAGAACGGTCAGTTTGAGATGATCTACAACCCAGAGTTCCTGGCTAGTCTGCCAGAGCATGAGGTTAAGGGCGTTCTCAAGCATGAGTTCTATCACCTGATCTTCGAGCATGTTACCAGCCGTAAGCCTGAGGGAGTTCCTCACAAGACGTGGAACATTGCTGCTGACCTGGCTATCAACAGCCATCTCCAGGGTGAACTGCCTGAACTGGCATGTATGCCTGGTGTCGGTCCTTTCGAAAACCTGCCACTATTCAAGAGTGCTGAGTGGTACTTGAAGAACATCACGGATGATCAGGTTGATCAGTGTGGTGACGGTGAGGGCAGTGGAGAGCCTGGCACGGGACAGCTTGACAGCCATGAGGGCTGGCAAGAAAAAGAAGGTGATGAAGCTGCTGAGGCTGCCAACCAGATGGCTAAGGAACGACTGAAGCAAGCTATGAAAGAAGCTGCTCAGGAAGCTGCCAAGTCTCCCAACGGTTGGGGATCAATTGGCGGGGACATGAAAAAAGATATTCTAAAGAAGCTGGAAACCAAGGTAGACTGGAAGAAGGTACTACGATACTTCATCAAGACTTCCCAACGTGCTAACAAGAGCAGCACTGTCCGCCGTATTAACAAGCGGTATGCCTACATTCACCCAGGGAAGAAAGTAAAGCGGCAAGCTAAGATTGCTATTGCCATCGACCAGTCCGGCTCTGTCAGCGATTTCATGCTGGAGAAGTTCTTCGGTGAGTTGAGTAAGCTGTCAAAGCTGGCAGCCTTCACGGTCATTCCTTTTGATACCAGCGTTGATGAGAAGTTGGTCTACGAATGGAAGCAGGGCAAGAGCCATAAAGCTGAACGGGTGATGAGCGGCGGTACCTGCTTTGATGCTCCTACCGAATATGTAAATAAGCGTGGGGACTTTGACGGTGTTATTATTTTGACGGACATGGAAGCTCCTGCTCCCA
>Ga0209645_1000673_pt1 | contig 17556 bp, 17 predicted proteins | sample ETNvirenome_6_30_FD_184070 | JGI IMG/M metagenome (GOLD analysis project Ga0209645, IMG submission 184070) | Marine viral communities from the Pacific Ocean - ETNP_6_30 (SPAdes) (version 2) | ecosystem: Environmental > Aquatic > Marine > Oceanic | place: Pacific Ocean | collected 2013-06-19
AAATCTTTACTTAGGGAGTTAGTAAATGGCTAATCAAACCATAGTATTTGATCCAACTGCAGGAGTTCCTGTTGGTGCAAATTTAACAATATATGGTGGTTCAGCACTAACTGCTGATTTTAATATAGTTGATACTGCGAGCACTGCATATGATTTAAGTGGATTTACTGGATCATCTCAGATGGCAAAAAGTGTATCAGTTGGAGCAACTTTAGGTTCTCAAGCAACTTTCACTGTAGGATTTACTAGTGCTGCTGATGGAAAGATAAGAGTGTCATATGGTGCTACTCAGACTGGAGCGTTGACTGAAGGAAGATATGTGTATGATGTTTTAATAAGCACCGGATCTACTGTATACAATATTATAAATGGTAATGTATATGTGTATGCTGGAATATCCTCGTCACCGGGGTCTGTTTAACTAAATATGGTTAGAGGTATAGTATAAATGGCACAACCAACCAGTAGATCAGAATTAATTGAATACTGTAAGAGACAATTAGGTGCTCCTGTATTGGAAATCAACGTTGCTGATGAACAGTGCGGAGATGTGATAGATGATGCCTTACAATATTTTTATGAGAGACATTATGATGGTGTCTTACAGACATATTTGAAATATAAAGTTACGCAAGATGATATAGACAGAGGAACAGCATCAGTTAAGGCTGGATCGAGTAATACTTTAGGAATAACAACAACATCAACTGAAGCAACAATAGTTGGTGCTGGTGTTACTTTTAATTTTTATGAGAATAGTAATTATATTCAAATGGATCCTGCGATAATAGGAATCAATAAAATTTTTAGATATGATGGTAGTCAAACAACTACTAGCAATATGTTTAGTGTTAAATATCAGATGTTTTTGAATGATATTTACTCATATGGTTCTATGGAACTTCTAACATATAACATGACTAAAACTTACTTGTCTGATTTAGATTTCATGCTGAATACTGAAAAGCAAATAAGATTTAATCAGAGAATGGATAGATTATATCTTGATGTTGATTTTAATTCATTAACTGAAAATGATTTTTTAATCATAGATTGCTATAGATTAGTAGATCCTAATGATTATACACGAGTTTATAATGATCATTTTTTAAAGAAATATGCAACCGCACTTCTAAAAAGACAGTGGGGTCAAAACTTAATGAAGTTCCAAGGAGTAAAACTTCCCGGTGGAATAGAACTTAATGGTAGACAAATATATGACGATGCAATTAACGATCTAACAGTTATCAGAGAACAAATGTCAAATACCTATGAGATTCCACCTTTAGATCTGATAGGTTAATATTATGGCACTTAATCCATACTTCACTCAAGGGACAACTGGGGAACAAAATCTTGTTCAAGATCTAATCAACGAACAGTTGAAGATGTATGGTGTTGACATATTTTATTTGCCTAGAAAATATTTAACTACGAACAGTGTAATTAGAGAGGTTGTTCAATCTAAATTTGATGTAGCATATCCACTTGAGGCATATGTAGATAACTATGATGAGTATTCTGGAGGAGGTAATTTACTCTCTAAATTTGGAATACAATCTCAAGATGAAGTTAGACTTATTATATCAAGAGAAAGGTTTGAAAATTATATAACACCTTTGATTCAGAATCAGGATGATATTAAATTATCCACTCGACCAAAAAGTGGTGATTTAATTTGGTTTCCATTAGATGATCGTGTCTATGAAATAAAAGACATTGAATATGCAAAACCATATTATCAACTTCAAGATCTTTATGTGTATGAGTTATATTGTGAACTCTTCCGTTACGAAGATGAAGTCATTGCAACTGGTATTGATGAGATTGATGACAATCTTGTTGGTGATGATACTGACGGAACAACTGAGGATGGTATTAATACAATTCAAGGGCCAACTCAAACTCTTACAATGGTTGGTACTGGTGTAACTGCTGCTGCATACACAAGTGTCATACTACAAGGTGGTATACGAACCATCACACTTACAAACAGAGGTGGTGGTTACAGTGAAAATCCAACAGTTGCTATCAGTTCTGCTCCAACCACAAATAATATTGTTCCATATCAAACAGGTATTGCAACTGTAAGAACTATTGGTGGAATCGCATATTGTAATAAGAATGTAAGTTCCAATCTTGTTTCAATTCAATCAGTTCCGATTACCAACCCCGGTGCAGGATATACTCAAGGCCCCGGAATCAGATTCTTTGGTGGTGGATCGGATGGAGCAGGAGCAGCTGCTACTTCTTTCACTGGTGATGGAACATTGGGTGTTGTAACATTTACTAATCACGGTGGTGGATTTACAACTAATCCAACAGTCACCATTTCTGGCCCAACTGGTGTTGGTACAACTGCTACTGCTATTGCAGAAATCAATAATGCTGGTATTGTAACCTTCTTTGGATTTACTAATGCTGGTTCTGGATATACCACATCTGATGTAGTTAATATTACATTCTCAGAACCTTCTCTAACGTCCACAGGAACGTTTGTATTCAACGAAATCATAACAGGTCAGACAAGTGGTGTCACAGCAAGAGTTAGGACTTGGAATGGCACTACGAACATACTGGAGGTTGCCTCTGTTACTGGAGATTTCAGAGTTGGAGAGACAATAACAGGAGGAACATCAGGTGCCTCTCGTGTCTTGAGACTACGTGATATTGAACCAGATAACGTAGAATTTGCTGATAATTTCACTATTGAAACAGAAGCAGATGCGATTATTGACTTCAGTGAACAAAATCCATTTGGAACTCCCTAAATAAAATGTCAGGTCTATAACCATGTTTGAATATTTTTATAACGAAATACTGAGAAGAACCATTATATCATTTGGTACGCTTTTCAATTCCATTACTATTAAGAATGAAGGTTCTGTTGTCAGAGTTCCTTTAGCATACGGGCCTATTCAAAAGTTTTTAGCAAGAATAGAGCAAAGTCCAGATCTTAATAAACCAATGGCAATCACATTGCCAAGGATGTCATTTGAATATACTGGAATGACATATGATCCCACAAGAAAGTTAACACAGACACAGCAAATAGTTGTAAAGAATCCAGCAGACGGAACGGACATAAAGAAACAATTTGTTCCAGTTCCTTATAACATGCAATTTGAATTAGGAATCATGTGCAAATTAAATGATGATGCATTACAGATCGTAGAACAAATACTTCCATTTTTCCAACCTGCATACAATATAACTGTAGAATTAGTTTCTGATATAAAAGAAAAAAGAGATGTTCCAGTGGTTCTTGAAAGTGTCACTATGCAAGATGATTATGAAGGAGATTTTACTTCAAGAAGAGTTTTGTTATATACATTAAGATTTACTGCTAAGACATATCTATTTGGCCCTGTTCAATCTGCAAGCAAAGATATCATCAAAAAAGCAACAGTCAATTATATTGCTGGTGGTGCAAATGCAACAGAAAGAGATGTTACATACTCTGTTACACCAAGAGCAATTAAAGATTACACCGGTGATGTTCTTACAAATATTGCACAAGATATTACTGCAACTGCTAAAACAATTCAAGTTGCCGATGGCACTCAAATAGTTGCAGAAAAATATATCGCAATTGGTCAGGAAGAAATATATGTCAAATCTGTTAATGGTAATAAGTTAACAGTTAGAAGAGGACAAGATACTACAATCGCAACTGCACATTTGAATGGTGCAGAAATCAAAGGCATAGATTACACAGATACAACTACCTCTATTGGAACTATAGGTGTTGATAGTGCGTTGGTAGAGGAAGGAGATGACTTTGGATTTAGTGGTACTTACTCATGAAGACTCAAGGATTAGATGATGCTTTTAATGTAGAATCAAGTATTGTTTCTGCAGATAAAAATGATGTCGTTAAAAAACCAGATAGACTTACTAAAGATGATATTCAAAAAGATTATGAATACACTCGTGGCAATCTTTACAGTATAATAGAAAAAGGTCAAGAAGCAATCAATGGTATTCTCGAACTTGCACAAGAAAGTGAAATGCCAAGAGCGTATGAAGTAGCGGGTCAATTAATTAAGAGTGTTTCTGATGCAACTGATAAACTTATGGATCTTCAGAAAAAACTTAAAGATGTAAATGAAGAGCAACAACAAAAAGGGCCTAGCACAGTTAATAATGCTTTGTTTGTAGGATCTACTGCTGATCTAACAAAACTCCTAAAGAATGGAGTACCCAAAGAAGATAAATAAACGAAGGGGAGAGGAATCCCGAAGTACTTAAGTTACTCATACAATGACGGATAAGTTACCGTCGATAGATGACTTCTATGAGGAGTTGCCATCTAAAGACGAAGTTATAAAAGAAGAAAAACTGCCATCAATTAACGAATTCGTTGAAGAGGAAGAAGAGGAAGTCGTAGAGGAAAAAAATAAGTGTAAAGAAGGAGAATATTTTTGCAATGATGAACAAAAATGTAAACCTATTCCGAAAGGAACTAGGGTTAGAGATGATGGTCTTTTAGTTAAAGAAGGTGATCTTGTTGAAGTTTTAAATCTAATAAATTCTGTAAAAAATGATATCCCTGAAATACCTGAAATAAAATACTACGATAATGAATTAGAATCACTGGTTCAAAGAGTAGAAGAAATACAAAAAAATATTCCCGAAGTTAGATATTATGATAGTGAAGTTGAAGCAATATGTGAAGAGATTGATAGTGTCAAGCATAATATTGCCAATCTTCCAGAGGTAAAATATTATGATGAACAGTTATCTGGATTAGAAAAAAGATTGGTTGATTTAAAAGAATCATTACCAGAGGTAAAGTATTATGATGGTGATATTCAATCTTTAGATGCAAAAATTGATAAAGTTAGATCTGAAATACCCAATTTTCCTAAGTGGATAAATGAGGTTAACGAAGTTCCTGATTTTTCATGGATAGGTAAAACATTCAGTATCATTGACGATGACTTTCTAAAAGTAGGTGATAATATTAAAGATTTGAGAGATAGATTTGACGCAGATTTTCAAGATCTCTCTGAGAGTTTAGATACTAAAGATTTTGAACAAAGAGTCAATCTTGATGAAGTTAAACAAGATATAAAAGAAACAAAAGAAAAAATATTTAAAGAGTTAAAGGAGGCTGCAATTAAAATCTGGTCTCATCATGATATGTTTAAAGATGATGATAGGAAGTTAAAGAAACAAATTTTCAGTAAATTAAATGAAACAAAACAAAAAATTGAGAAACAAATATTAGATTCTAGAACAAAGAGTTATCAAGAAAATAAAGAATTATCAAACTATTTCAACGGATTACAAAAAGAAATATCAAACCTTCCAGAAGTAAAATACTATGATACCCCTATTCAAGAACTTAAAAAAGGATTATCAAAATTAGACGAAAAAATTGATAATAAACTTAAAGATGCTACTCTTAATATTGCTGAGTTGTACAAAATTGTAGATGAGTTAAAAGATGAACAACAGTTACTTGTAGAGACTAACATTCCTCTTGGATCAGATTCTCCAGAAACAAATAACCCAGATCCACTTACTCCAATAGATCAAAATTTTGTTACTGTTGATCAACTACAGAAACATTACAAATTATTTGTAGAAAGAGTTCAATATCAACTATCATCAATCGGTGGTGGTGGTGCAGGATTCATCAAAGATCTTGACGATGTTGATATTACTGGTCTTGCAGATGATTACATTCTTCAATATGATGCTTCGACATCTAAATGGAAAACAGTTGCCAATAACGTTGGTGCTGGTGGCACATGGACGGTGGGAGAGGCTGGTATTCATACAACAAAGAGTGTAGGAATAGGAACAACAGCAAGATCTGACTTTAAATTGTATGTCAGCACTGGAAGTACAGCAGATACTGTTGCTTATTTTGATGGTAACATTTCTGTAGCAGGATCTACTTTTAGTAGAGAAGTTGTTGAAATAGAATCCCTTGGTATCGTCACAGCAACCAAAGGTGTTGATGTAATTAGTGGTGGTGTAGATATCACTGCTGGTGGTTTAAATGTAACTGCTGGAGTTTCTACATTCTCTGGAATTGGAACTTTTGGTAATAGTGTTTTCATTGATGGTGATCTTAGATGTGTGGGTGTTGCTACTTTTGGTTCATCTTCAATAACCATTGACGGAAGTAATAATAAAGTGAATGTTGGTACTGGTATAACTATTGATGCAGCTGCTCAAACAATTACAGTTGGAACTAGTAAAATTGCAGATCCTACAGGAGATGCTAATTATGTTGGAGTTGTTACTGCTTCACAATTTACTGTTGGTGTAGGTGGCACAAACCTTCTTTCAGAAATTGGTAAAAAAACCTCAATCGGACTCGCACTCGCTCTAGGCTAATGAAATCACTAAACGACTTTATCGAAGAGGCAGCAAAATCTGTCGAAAGACCAAAATGTCCAGAAGGATCTTATTATGATCCTATTAAGAAAAAATGTGTTAAAATGACTACTAAATATGGTAGGGGATTTTATGGCGGAGGATACCACAGTCACAGTCACAAAAATGGAAACGGAAATGGGAACGGCAGTAACGGAACTTCTAACGGAAATGGGAACGGTGCGAATGGTGGCGGAAATGGTGGCAACGGTGGTGGCAACGGTGGCGGTGGTAACGGTGGTGGCGGGGGCGGTAATGGAGGATAAAACTAAGTAATTACCTAAATAATTGAGTTATGAAATTTTTACTACCACTTAAAGTCGAAATTCCCCAGACAATGGGAGAGTGGAAATCAGGTCTTATGTTTAGAGAAAGTCTAAATGAAGACAGTGGAATGTTGTTTATTTTTGATGAAGTGAACTACCATTCATTTCATATGAAGAATACAACTATCCCTCTTGATATTGCTTTTATCGACAAGTGGGGTATTATTGAAAGTATAAAAGAACTTAAACCACTTAGTGCCGAACACATTGGCCCAGACTCACCAATACTATTTGCATTGGAAGTAAATAAAGGTTGGTTTAAAGAACATGATGTAAAAGTTGGAGATAAAGTCCTTAGTGAAGATGTTTCTATCGAAGACGCAGATGGAAATATTTTTGCAGACGTAATTGATATTATAAAACCAGAACCACTCAGACCAACAAAAGGTTTTATTCAAATATCAGAAGCAACAAGATTACCAAATTACCAAAAAGTCGGAAATATAATATCCGCAGCTTTGGCATGGAGAGGAGGAAACTATATGATACAAATGTTTTTCCCTTCAGTCAAAAAACCATCACGCAGAGAAGTACAGGATCAAGTGAGAAAAGTGTATCCCGGTGCTAAACTCTGGAATTACCAAGTAGACGATTATGACCCCGGAGAACCACTCGTCCAAACAGGAGGAGACTAAGAAGATCGAGGAGTTAAAGAAGAAGGCAGATAATTTACAAAAAATACTAGATTTGACAAGAAAAACAATTGAACATGATGCATCTATGTTAAATAAGAATATAGGACATGACCGTTTTGGTCGTTACGAAATGACGTAGGAGATTATTATGCAAACACAGGATCAAGTATATCTTGGTAACCCGCTTCTAAAAAAAGCAAATGTTGCCCAAGAATTTACAAAGGAACAAATTTTAGAATTTGTTGCTTGCAGAGAGGATCCTGTTTACTTTGCTAAGAATCATGTAAAGATAGTTTCTCTTGACGAGGGACTTGTGCAATTTGCACCATACGATTTTCAAGAAAAGTTAATTAATAACTTTCATAATAACAGATTTAATATTTGTAAAATGCCTCGTCAGACTGGTAAGTCTACCACGTCTGTTGCTTATCTATTGCATTATGCAGTTTTTAATGATAATGTAAACATTGGTATTCTTGCAAACAAAGCTGCAACTGCTAGAGACTTACTGGGTAGATTACAAACTGCCTATGAAAATTTACCTAAGTGGATGCAACAAGGTGTTTTGTCATGGAATAAAGGATCATTGGAGTTAGAAAATGGATCAAAGATACTGGCTGCTTCTACGTCTGCAAGTGCTGTCCGAGGCATGTCGTTCAATATCCTCTTCCTCGACGAATTCGCTTTCGTTCCAAACCATATTGCGGAGTCCTTCTTTGCATCTGTTTATCCTACTATTACTTCTGGTAAGTCAACGAAAGTAATAATGGTTTCTACCCCTCATGGTATGAATCATTTTTACAGATACTGGCATGATGCGGAAAGAGGAAAAAATGAATATGTTCCAACTGATGTTCACTGGTCAGAGGTTCCCGGAAGAAACGAAGAGTGGAAACTTCAAACTATTGCTAACACATCAGAACAACAATTTAAAATTGAGTTTGAGTGTGAGTTCTTAGGATCTGTTGATACTTTGATAGCACCATCAAAACTTAGAGCTTTAACTTATGAGAATCCAATACAGAGAAATGCTGGATTGGACATACATGAAACAGCAATAAAAGATCATGAGTATGTAATTACAGTTGACGTTGCAAGAGGAGTTAGTGAGGATTACTCTGCCTTTGTTGTTTTTGATATTACAAGTTTTCCTCATAAGATAGTTGCTAAGTATCGAAACAATGAAATTAAACCAATGTTGTTTCCTAATGTCATATATGAAGTAGCAAAAAATTATAATGGTGCGTTTATTCTTTGTGAAGTAAATGATGTAGGAGATCAAGTAGCAGCATTATTACATTATGATTTGGAATATGATAATGTTCTCATGTGTTCGATGAGAGGTCGTGCAGGTCAAGTTGTTGGTCAAGGATTCTCTGGTAAAAAGACTCAGATGGGAGTCAAAATGTCAAAAACTGTTAAAAAGGTAGGGTCACTTAATTTAAAGACATTAATAGAAGCAGATAAAGTATTATTCCAAGATTATGAAATTATCAGTGAATTAACTACGTTCATATCAAAAAGTAATTCATTCGAGGCAGAAGAAGGATGTAATGATGACCTTGCAATGTGCTTGGTAATATATGCATGGTTAGTATGTCAAGACTATTTCAAAGAGATGACTGACACTGATGTGCGTAAAAAATTATATGAAGATCAAAAGAATCAGATTGAGCAGGATATGGCACCTTTTGGTTTTATAAATGATGGATTAGGAGATGATAGTTTTGTTGATGCAGAGGGTGATAGATGGAATCTTGACGAGTATGGAGATCGCTCATATATGTGGGAGTATATGTAAACATCGTAAACAATAAATAATTTCTAGATAAACTGAAGATACGGAGAAAAAAAGCATGGCGACTCCTCAATTGTCTCCCGGAGTACTGGTAAGGGAGGTTGACTTAACAGTAGGAAGAGCTGATAATGTACTTGATAACATTGGAGCAATCGCAGGCCCATTCAAATTAGGCCCAGTAAACGATCCAATTGATATCACTAATGAGCAGGAATTAATTAAAGTATTCGGCAAACCAATATCTACTGATGCTCAGTATGAATATTGGATGTCTGCTGCATCTTTCCTTTCATATGGTGGAGTCTTAAAAGTTGTTAGAGCAGGTGCTACCACTCTAGCAAACGCTAACGCTGCGTCAGATACATCTGCTGGTTTAGGATATACAACTGCATTAGCAGGAACTAGCGGAATTGAAAACTATAACGATTACATTACAGACCACTCAACAGCAACTAACTTTTTATATGCTGCTAAAAACCCCGGAACATGGGCAAATAGTTTAAAGGTTTGTTTTATTGATGACTTTGCAGATCAAACACTAACAATCAGCACAACAAACTTAGCAGGTGTCGGTGCTACAATCGGTATTGGTGTTACGATGGAATTAACTGCTGTCACAATACCTGAAACTGCTGGAACCGTATCATTCAATGGTTTTCTAAAAGGTATCGTTACTGGAGTTACGACAGATGCATCTAACAGCGACTCAAAAGTTGACGTTAAAGTTGTTGCAAGAGTATCCAGAGCCGGTGTTGCTTCTGCTATTAGTTACGAAGAAGGCACAGATTATGGTCAGTTTACAACATCTGCAATCACTTTTGGCGACTTTACTGCTGGAGCTGCTATAACAACTGGATCAGTTGTTACTCCAACTGCAGTTGAAGATTGGTACGATAATCAAACTCTTGGATTAACAAACTCAACAGTTTACTGGAAAGGAATCGCTGATAGACCAAGCACAGGTAAGTTTGTTTCAGATAGAAGTGGATCTAACGATGGTTTACACATAGCAATCGTTGATGATACAGGAACTATTTCTGGTATACAAGGAAATATTCTTGAATCACATTTACACTTATCTAAAGCAAAAGATTCTATATCTGCTGTTAATTCACCTCAAAGGAATTACTATAAAGAATATCTTGCAGATTTCTCAGAGTATATCTACGCTGGTGGAAACCCCGGTGAAACTGCTGATGGTTTCAAAGGAACAACTCCCGCGAGACCCGGATTCTCAACTGCTGGTAACTTCACTGAAGGTGATATTGCTGATGGTGTATGGGGTCTTGATGCACAAGGAGTCAACTTCAATGTTATCGGTAATGTAAATTACAGTCTAAACGGTGGTGTTGATTACTCTGCTGCTAACTCAATGAGTGCAACTTTGGGCAATCTAATTACTGCATATGGTAAGTTTGAAAATAGAAATGAAGTTGAACTTGATTATCTAATCATGGGCCCCGGTTGTTCAACACAGGCAGAATCACAAACAAAAGCAAATTACATAATCTCTCTTGCTGAACAAAGAAAGGATTGTGTTGCAGTTATTGGGCCACATAGATCAGATCTAATCGGTGTCACTAACACAACTACTCAAACTAATAACTTAGTTAAGTATTTCAGTCCAATAGCATCATCATCATTCGCAACCTTTGATAGCGGATACAAATACATGTTTGATAGATTCAACAATCAATTCCGTTATGTCCCAACTAACGCTGACATTGCTGGATTGATGACTCGTACAAACATTGTTGCTTTCCCTTGGTTCTCACCAGCAGGACAACAACGTGGTGTATTGAATAATGCAATCAAACTTGCATACAACCCAAATAAAGATCAAAGAGATAAACTTTATCCAAATAGAATCAACCCAGTTATCACACAACCCGGTATTGGAACACTTCTCTTTGGTGACAAGACTGCTCTTGGATTTGCATCAGCATTTGATAGAATTAACGTAAGACGTTTATTCCTCACTATTGAGCAATCTCTAGAGAGAGCAGCAGAAGCTCAACTCTTTGAACTTAACGATGAGTTAACCAGAGCGAACTTTAGAAACATTGTTGAACCATTCCTTCGTGATGTTCAGGCAAAAAGAGGACTTTACGGATTCCTCGTTGTTTGTGATAGCACAAATAACACTCCTGATGTTATCGACAATAATGAGTTCAGAGCAGACATCTTCCTGAAGCCTGCTAAGTCCATTAACTACGTAACTCTTACTTTCGTTGCTACACGAACAGGTGTATCATTCGAGGAAGTAGTCGGTAGAGTTTAACTTTAATATCTAAATAACAACAGGAGGATCTAAACAAAATGGCAACTTCAAGAGAAAATAAAACAATCTCTAACTTTAAATCGGCACTAATCGGTGGCGGTGCAAGACCTAATTTATTTGAAGTCGAACTAACCACACTACCAGCAGGTATTGAATGGCCAGCAGACAACTTTAGGTATATGTGTAAAGCATCTCAGTTGCCCGCATCAGTTATTGCAAATATAGACATACCATTTAGGGGTCGTATTTTTAAAGTTGCTGGAGACAGAACTATTGAACCATGGAGCATCACAGTCATAAATGATGAAGACTTCAGAATCAGAAATGCAATGGAACAATGGATGGAGTTAATTGCCAAGTTAGATACTAACTTAGGTGCAACTCTACCAGAATCATATATGACAAATGCTACAGTTTATCAGTTAGGTAGAGGATCTACTAAGAGCAGTACAACTAACGAGGGTGAAGTAAATGCTGTGTTAAAACAGTATGAATTCATTGACATATTCCCAATAAACGTTAGTGCTATTGACTTATCTTACGATTCAAGCGATACTATAGAAGAGTTTACTGTAGACTTTGCAGTTCAGTCATACAACTTGACTGGGGCTGGCGGTTCTAATGGGTAACTAAATAGTAAAAAAATAATATAATTATGGCTAAGTTATTTGGGTTCTCAATCGAGGACACCGAACCACTATCCCCAACAACGGTCTCCCCTGTTCCTCAAAATGATGAGGATGGGGTTGATCATTATCAGGCTAGTGGTTTTTTTGGTCAGTATGTTGATATTGAAGGTATCTACAGAACTGAATTTGACTTAATTAAAAGATATCGTGAGATGGCATTACATCCAGAAGCGGATAGTGCTATTGAAGATATTGTAAATGAAGCGATTGTATCTGATTCACATGATGCACCTGTTCAAATTGACCTTGATAATTTAGATGCAAGTGATAGTATTAAGAAAACTCTAAGAAAAGAATTTAAATTTATTATAGATCTTTTAGATTTTGATAGAAAAGCACACGAAATATATAGAAACTGGTATATAGATGGTAGAATATATTATCATAAAGTAATTGATTTTAACAAACCAGAACTAGGAATTCAAGAAGTACGTTATATTGATGCATTAAAAATGCGTTATGTTCGTAAAGAAAAGAAAAAACAAAATAATGGTGGTGGTAATGTTGTAGTTAATACTCGTCTTGCAGGAGCAGAAAATCCAATGCAAGAATTACCCTTCCCAGAGCTAGAAGAGTATTTCATTTATAATCCTAAAACAGCATATCCAACTGGAAATAGAAATGCTACAGGTGCGAGTCAAGGAGTTAAGATTGCAAAAGATGCGATTACATATGTAACTTCTGGATTGGTTGATAGAACTAAAGGTAATACACTTTCATATTTACATAAAGCAATCAAGTCACTTAATCAACTTCGTATGATTGAGGATAGTCTTGTAATTTACAGATTATCAAGAGCACCAGAAAGAAGAATTTTCTATATAGATGTAGGTAATTTACCTAAAGTCAAAGCAGAGCAATATCTTCGCGACGTAATGATGCGATATCGAAACAAACTTGTTTACGATGCTTCAACAGGGGAGATCAGAGATGACAAAAAGTACATGGCGATGCTGGAGGACTTTTGGTTACCTCGAAGAGAGGGAGGACGTGGTACTGAAATTTCTACTCTTCCGGGAGGTCAAAACCTTGGGGAGATCACGGATATTGAGTACTTCAAAAAGAAATTATATAGGTCGCTCAACGTACCCCCATCAAGAATGGACGGAGAAGGAGGATTTAATCTCGGAAGATCCTCAGAGATATTAAGAGACGAGTTAAAATTTACAAAATTTGTAGGTAGATTAAGAAAGAGATTCTCTCATTTATTCTTAGATATGTTGAAGACTCAACTACTTCTAAAGAATATAGTAACCCCAGAAGACTGGGAAATAATGAGTGAACATATACAATTTGACTTCTTATATGATAATCACTTCTCTGAATTAAAAGAAACTGAGTTATTTACTGAAAGATTAAATGCTGCTGCAGCTGCAGAACCATACGTTGGAAGGTATTATTCTCAAGACTTTGTAAGAAGAAAATTACTTCGTCAGACTGATGTAGAGATGATGGAAGAAGATAAGTTGATGAAAAAGGAGATTGCAGACGGAACTATACCTGATCCAAATGCACCTATAGATCCACAAACTGGTCAACCTGTAGATCCAAATTTAGCGTCAGCAGACCTTGGAGCACCTATTACAGAACCAGATTTAGAGTCTGAAGGTAGTGCAACTGAACTACCTAAAGGTGGGGAGATATAAATAAACAAAGGTTCACTTAATTATAATTTAAGAATATGGATGAATTAATGGATTTGCTTTCTGGAAAAGAATCTTCTGCGAATGCTATAAGCGATAAGATCAAAGACATGTTGTTTGCAAAATCTGCAGATAAAATTGATGGATTTAGATCTAATGTTGCTGATAGTGTATTTAACTCAGCAAACGCACCTACTCAAGCTGAAGTAGATGCTGCACCTGAAGTTGAACCTGAAGATGATTATAATCCAGAACCACCTGAAGTTGAAACTCCAGCTGTAGGTGAGGTACCAACAGCATAAATAACTACTAAATGAGACTATAAGCTAATGGCAGTACATAATCCAGTTGGATCCGGTGTTTCTCTTGCAATAGGCACAGGGAGCACATACGTTACATTTAAACAAGAATCTGCAGCAGTGAGAATTCATGCTAAAGGTTCTGATTGTTATGTTGCGATAGGAACTGAACCAACTGTTGCTCTTACTGATTACTATATTCCGCAAGATACAACTGCATTACTTAGTCTTAGTAAGGTTAGATCAAATAGAGTTACTGGTATAACCACAGGTTATAATGAAACTACTATTGATTTTGCTGAAGGAACTGGATCACCATTTGATGTTGGTGAATTAGTTGAACTTCAAGTATTTGGTAATAACCAATTGAGTTTCGGGCCAACTGCTGGTCTTGGAACATTTGCACAACCTGCATATGTAACTAGTATTAATAGTAATCTAGGTCAAGGTGGTTACAATAGTACTCGTATTACAGTTGATGCAGACTTGCAAGGAACAGTTCTTGCATCTACCGGATCAACATTCTCGGATGCTCAAATGTCCAAGGTTGTAAGAGTTGCAATTGGAAAAGGTACAAGTGGCACAGCGTACATTCAACAAATTCAAATTACTCAGGAGGCCTGATGAAACTTATAAGAGAAGAAATCGAATCAGTCGAGTTTCTCGTTGAAAATCGCAACGGTAAAAAGTCGATGTATATCGAGGGTGTTTTCTTACAAGGTAACATCAAGAACCGTAATGGTAGAATGTATCCGATGGAGACACTTCGTAAAGAAGTTGGTCGTTATACTGAGAACCATGTTCAAACAGGACGTGCTCTTGGTGAATTAGGACATCCAGATGGCCCTACTGTAAACCTTGATCGTGTATCACACAAAATCGTTTCTCTAAAAGAAAACGGTTCAAACTTCATTGGTAAGGCAAAGATACTTGGCACACCAATGGGTAAAATTGCATCTTCATTGATTGAGGAAGGTGTAAAACTTGGTGTTTCTTCTCGTGGAATCGGTTCATTAAAACCAACTCGTGAGGGATACAATGTAGTTGGCGAAGACTTTATGTTAGCAACTGCTGCTGATATCGTTGCTGATCCTTCTGCTCCTGACGCATTTGTTGAGGGAATCATGGAAGGAAAGGACTGGATATGGGATGGAGGTATATTGCGTGAGAAGTTCGCAACTAAGACTTATAAGTCTATAAATACCTTAGTAGATCAAAAACAACTTGACGAGAAAAAGTTAGACTTATTTAACGATTTCTTATCAAATATATAAAACTTCTAAATAAAAATAAGTTTAATTACGGAAAACGGAGAACAAACCCAATGTCTAGTGGCAAACAATTACAAGAAATGGATGTAGCATCTGGAATAAAACAGTCCAAGACTGCCGTGAATGCCAACGCTAAACCTGCAGATTCCATGCCAACAATGGCAGATCCCGGAACTCAACTAGGAAGCGTTGAGGATCTCGGAGGCCCTACACCTGATAATTACAAACCAGATAACGATTCAGCAAAGCTGAAGGAACCGGGTTCTACTCTTAAAAAAGTTAAAGACGTAGTTACTAAAGGAGCAAAACCTGCAGAACCAATGAAAGGCATGAAAGAAGAAGAAACTGTTGAGACTGAAGATCAACAAGAAATCGTCGCTGAAACCGAAGAGACTACTGATGAAGTAGTAGCAGAGGAAGAGACTGTAGAAGAAACTCCAATTCCAGACATCGAAGATGATGTCAACGCTCTACTTGGCGGAGAAGAACTCAGTGAAGAGTTCAAGGCAAAAGCTAAGACAATCTTTGAGGCTGCTGTTACTTCTCGTGTCGCAGAAGCAAGAGCAGAAATCGAAGCAGCACACGCAGAAATTATTGAGGAAGAAATTGCTCAAGCAAGAGAAGAACTTTCTGAGCGTGTTGATTCATATCTTGAGTACGTATCTGAAGAGTGGATGACTGAAAACCAACTCGCAGTAGAGCACGGACTTAAGACTGAACTTACAGAATCATTCCTAGCGGGAATGAAAGGTCTTTTTGAAGAACATTATGTAACTATTCCTGACGACAAATATGATGTACTTGAATCTATGGTAGAAAAACTTGATGACATGGAGACCAAACTCAATGAGCAGATTGAGAAGAACATCGGATTAAACAAGAGACTCGGAGAGTCTGTTGCTGATGGCATACTCACAGATGTTTCTGAAGGATTAGCGTCCACTCAGAAAGAGAAGCTCGCTTCACTTGCAGAAAGTGTAGAGTTTGATAGTGAAGAAACATATCGTGAGAAGTTAGAGACACTGAAGGAATCTTATTTCACTTCAAAACCTGCTACTTCATCTAAATCAGAAACTCTTTCAGAAGGAGTAGACCATGCTGGTGATGATGTCACTGGTTCAATGGCTGCTTATATGAATACACTTTCTAGATTTAAATAACTGAATTTAATATTAATTCAAACTAAACACTAATCTTTATAGGTAAAAAGCAAATGTTCCAAACAGAACAATTGCAGGAAAAGTGGAAGCCTCTTCTAGAGTATGAAGGTCTTGATCCAATCAAAGACAATCATCGTAAAGCGGTTACTGCCGTCCTGTTAGAAAACCAAGAAAAGTTTTTAAGAGATCAGCAAGCATTTGATCAGTCAGGTTCATTCCTAACTGAGCAACCAACTATGTCAGTTGGTAACACTGGATATCAGTCTGGTGGTAACCAAACACTTGCAGGTTTCGATCCAGTACTAATCAGCTTGATTCGTCGTTCAATGCCTAACTTGGTGGCATACGATCTTGCTGGTGTACAACCAATGAGTGGCCCAACAGGGTTAATCTTTGCAATGAGATCTCGTTACAGTGCTCTCAACGGAAGTGAGACATTCTTCGATGAAGTAGACTCAGCATTCTCAGGTACCAACAAAGGTGGTACATCAACAGAATCTGATGGTGCTGCTGGTATGGGTACAACAGGGCCACAGAGTGGTACAAACCCTGCTGTTCTTAACCCAGTTGGTTCTGCTACATCTACTGCCTACAACGTAGGTCAGGGAATGAATACTGACACTGCTGAAAAGTTAAACACAGGAGATCAAGCGTTTAACCAGATGGCATTCTCAATCGAGAAAGTCACTGTTACAGCGAAGTCTCGTGCGTTAAAGGCAGAGTACAGTCTAGAACTTGCTCAAGACTTGAAAGCAATCCACGGATTGAACGCAGAGGCAGAACTTGCAAACATCCTTTCAACTGAGATACTTGCTGAAATCAACAGAGAAGTTATCAGAACAATCTATAAGGTTGCAGAGCAAGGTGCTGTACAAAACGTTGCACAAGCAGGTGTATTCGACTTAGATATCGACTCAAACGGTAGATGGTCAGTTGAGAAGTTCAAAGGACTTCTATTCCAAATCGAGAGAGATGCGAACGCAATCGCACAAAGAACTCGTCGCGGAAAGGGTAACATCATCATGTGTTCAGCAGACGTTGCTTCTGCACTAACCATGGCT
>Ga0209645_1000674_pt1 | contig 17526 bp, 7 predicted proteins | sample ETNvirenome_6_30_FD_184070 | JGI IMG/M metagenome (GOLD analysis project Ga0209645, IMG submission 184070) | Marine viral communities from the Pacific Ocean - ETNP_6_30 (SPAdes) (version 2) | ecosystem: Environmental > Aquatic > Marine > Oceanic | place: Pacific Ocean | collected 2013-06-19
TATTTGGGGTATTGCCTCCTCCCCAAACTGCTCTTACTCCATTTGAGACAGCACCAGCAGAATATCTACCTGTAAATAAATCTCCAAAATCAAGTGCATCTCCAAGAGTTCCAATCTCAATGTAATCTATTACATTTACGGTTGCAGCTGCTGGACTTGTTGTATATCCACCACCAAATATACCACGAGTTGATGAAGAAGTTGCTCCGATATATGCTCTATTTGTTGTTGATAAGTCACCAAAATCAAGTGCATCTCCTGTTGATGCAATGGTTACATATTCAATAAAATCTCGATAAGTTCCATCTGCTCCGCCAGCCCATATACCACGAATTGATGATGAACAAGATGATATATTACCTCTAGCTAAAGTAATATCTCCAAAATCTTGTGAGTTTCCAAATGTGTTTATATTAAAGTATTGTATTACATTGGTGTAAGTTGGAACGACCCCACCACCAACAACCATACGACCACTTTGTCCTTGATTATAAGTGAATTGTTTCCACTCAACACCATTGAAGAACTCAAGTGTATTCAGATCATCATTGAATCTTACAGTTCCTTCGATTGGTGTTTCTTGTCTTTCATTAATTCCACCGCAAGGAACAGAGAAGTGTCCGGTGACTGATACTTGCTCTAATGAACCTGCAGAGACATGTGATGCATGAGTATGTCGATCTTGTTCACCAATAGTTGTAATGCCAACCATTTCAGTATTATGAATACTGAGAATCTTTCCCTCTTCTACAATAAGATCTTCTGATAACGTATTGAAGTCTTGATCATCTTCGTGATGAACACCACCAAGTTCAGTAAAATTTATTTCTTTTTCATTTGAACTATCATATTGCCCAGTTTTTCCTGTATTTCTTACAATTTCACTTGACTTTGTTATTCTTTGATTTTGCGCTACAAAACCACCATAAGATGTCAGTGTTGCAACACCAGAAATATTGAAATCACCTTTTAATGTATCAACAACGTCCAAGAGAGCGGTTGGATTTGTGGTTCCGAATCCAACATTATTTCCCTTTACATTGAAATCAGAACTAAATCCAACTCTTATCTTTGCCATTTATTGATGTGCCTCCATCATACTATTTAGATTAAGGAATAGAGACCTTAGTCATCTTGGTTGTAACTGTTGCTGCTGCTGCACTTGCCATGTTCACCTGGAACCTAACAAAATCTCCAGCAAATACTGCAGTAAATGTTCCTAACATTTCACCAGTTGCAATTGCAGATTCTTCGACGAGAGTTACTGTTGTTCCATCATGAATTAACAGATAATTACCTACTTGATAACTGGAACCTTGAGTGATTTGTGCAATAATGGATGCAGAACGATAAGTATTAGATACGAATTGTTCACATGTTGTTGCAGCAGTGGTTGAAACTGATGTTTCGACTTCGGCAGCACCACCAATACCTGCCCATTCACTCCCGTTATGCCCTTCATAGGACGCAATTGTAGAGTTGTAACGAATATGACCTGCCGCACCTGTAGGTCTCTGTGCAGTCGTTCCTACGGGGACTTTAATCGCATCAGTTGAAGTTGCTTCAAGCACTACTGAAGGATTGGTGACTCCAATTCCGAGTCTACCATCTTCGGTAAGAACCATCCGAGTTTTTGGAGAATGTATAACTCCACTATCACCAGCAACGGTTGCCTTAGTTGTTTTGAAAACTAAAGTATTTGAACCATCATCTGAAATACTTCTCTCTCCAGAAATCTGAGCAAGATATAGAGTATTATCGTCATTAGATGCAGATGTATCAAACTGAATACCTGCACCGCCACCAACAACATTATTTCCAGTTTGCCCCATATGAATGAAATATGGAGTATTGGCAACCATTCCTTGTGAGAGGTGCAATGGGAAATCTGGTTGGCTTTCGTTTAAACCAAAATTGCCATTGTTTCTAAAGAAAGCAAGATTTGTTACATTCTGAACACCACTGTCGTGGCCACCATCTGCATATTTTACTGCAAGACCATCACCATGTCCAACAAGCCACCAATCTCTTGTTTGTCCAGAATCACTAATACAAAGTGAAGGGTTAGTAGTATCATGAATTACTAATGTTGCTTGTGAGTTTGCATATGATTTAGGATTGGTCGTTCCAATACCAATACGGGCATAATCACCCATGATACGAAGTTTTTCTGTAACAGAACTACCAGAAGAAGTTCTAAAGATAAAATCCGTACATCCAGTGTCATGTGATGCCCGTACTCCTCTAATTTCTGCAGTACCGAATGTGCTGGTGACATCGGTGCTATTACTGAATCTTAAAATAGATCCAGTACCAGTGGTGGTAGAATGGACATGAAGATTAAGACTTGTCGTCGCTGCTCCTGCTGATCCCCCTGCGATAGTTGTTTTCCATGTTGGAACGGCGGTGCCGATACCAAGATTTCCAGAATTAATAAATGAAGGTTGACCAGATTCTGCATAAAGTTGAACATTATTAGTGCCACCTTCTCTCAGAATAAGGAGACCTTCATTACCAGTACCATTATGTCCTAAGAAAGCAGATCGAGTTCCTGCTTTGGTAATCGTTAAACCATCACTATTTTGAGTGGATTGAATGTCCAAAGATGTTGTAGGACTAGTGCTATTAATACCAACCAGACCACCAGAAGTTATACGAACTTTCTCTGTTCCTTTGGGACTAAAAACAATGTGACCATTTGCAGCGTTGGCACTCTGAATACTGACAGCAGGAAGACCTGTATTTGATGAACCAAGAAGAATTCCAGGTATACCTGATATTGGAATACCACCTGTAACAGCATCAGTTATATGTGGATTGCCAGCACCATCTGTTCTACCAACTTGTAAAGAACTATAGTTTCCAGGAGTTGTTCCTTGTTTTAATCTAAGAGTAATAGTTTCGTTGCCATTACCATGAACATGTAATTTTGTTCCTGGATCATCAGTTCCTATTCCAACCGATCCATCAGATTTTATACGAAGTCTTTCTGCAATTGCTCCTGCATTTCCAGTTGCAAAAGTTAATCCAGTTGCATCACTGGCACCGTTATCGACAGCATTGATTGCTGCAGAAACTGTGCTACTAGTACCAACAACAAAAGCAATATTACGTGTATAATTACCAGTTCCTGTTGGTGCCTCAAAGACTGCTTGGTAATTTGATGCTGTTTGATTCAGTGTACCATTACCAGTACCAGAACCAAAGTCAACTAACGCTCTGGGTGTTGTGATTCCAAATCCAACCCTACCAGCAGCAGTTATAGTAAGTCTTTCTGTGCTATTTGTTCTAAGTGCAATATCTCTTGCCCCTCTGGCATTTACCAGAAAACGATCAGTTGATCCAACCCCAAGTGCGGCCCCTTCAGGACCAAGGTCTGCTTTTGCTGTACCAGCAACTTCAAATGTTACATAAGGTCCAAGTGTGGGAGCATTAACAGTTAATGCTCTAGCACCAGAAGTGGTATTGATTCTAACTGCAGAAGAGAAAGTAGAGACACCAGCAACTTTAAGTTCGTCTAGATCAGTTATACCATCTACAGTTAAATCAGTGCTTACATCAACAGAAGCATTAACATCTAGATTGGAAGAAAATGTGGAAACACCGGCAATGGTTACTTCATCTAAATCTGAGACTCCATCTACAGTTAGATTGGTGCTTACATCGACGGAAGCATTAACATCTAGATTAGCGGAAAATGTGGAAACACCAGCAACTGTGAGTTCATCTAAATCTGAAACTCCATCAATTGTTAGATCACCACCAGCGGTAATATCATTGATGCTAGTTATGTTTGTAGAACCATCACCTTGAATATTTCCGTTTGCAGTGATATCACCGGCAACAGAGAATGCAGTACCATTCAGTAACTGAAGACTATCACTTCTCCATCTACCGGTAATTGTCTGGGAACCTGCTTTGATATGTGCAAATTCAATGATACCATCTTCAGTTCCAACACTGGCATCTAAAATCTTACCGGTAATCTTAGCGTAATTTTTCTGTCCACCTGTAGTATTGATACCAGTAAACTTAATCTGTCCCAGATAATCTGCGTCGTCTCCAGCTACTCCATTATCTCTTATCAGTGTAAGTTCTGGAGCGGCACTACTTCCAGTGTCAGTATTCTGGATTGTTACGTTGCCACCAGTGCTGACACCAAGAACTTCGGTGCCATCATTATTGAAAAATTTTAAAATATCTGCTTTTCCACTTTGAGTGACTGCAACAGCAACTATACTATCGCTATTTGCCCCAACTTCAATTCGATCAACGTCAATCAGAGTTGTATCTAAAGTTGTAGTTGTTCCATCAACTGTTAAGTTACCAGTGATTTTTAGATCTTGGAATGTACCAATACCAGTAACTTTTAAATTTGCAGCCTGCGCGAGTCCAAAAACTTCAAGCAATTCATCGGGATCGTCAGTGCCTATTCCGACCCGACCATTAGATTTTACAGTAATTCTTTTTTCGTTATTTGTTCCAATTGTAAAATCTTCACTATCAGAAGTACCAATTGCAAAATCATCACCATCACTTTGAATAACGTGACCTTCTGTTCCAATACCGAATCTATTTGTTTGTCTCCTACCAATAATAAGTGAACCTAAACTATTTTCAACTTTTATTGCAGGAGAGAGCGATGAAGCACTACCAACGTGAAGTAATTCACTAGCAACATTAGTGCTAATACCAATATAACCATTAGTATTCAGAGCAAGTTGATTAGTATTGCCACTTGTTCTTATTCTTAATGGGGTAGCAGTAAAAGTTTCAAGAGAGGCATTTCCTGACCAAGCATTAAATCCTGCCTTTACATTGCCACTACCTGTTTCTCTTTCTAATAAGACTTGTGGAGAATCGTCATAAACATGAAGAACTTTTGTAAATCCAGGTTCTGGTGTTGGACTATTGGTTCCTATTCCAACCGAGCCAGCAGCACTTACACGAACTCTTTCGCTACCTGCAGTTTCTACCGTAAATGTGTCTGCTGCAGGGAATCTGAGTTGAGTATTATCATCTCCAATGTGGAAAATAGAGTCTGCAATTCCAACACCAGCACTAAATTGTGTTTGATTAGTGAATGTTGCGGATGCCCCAACATTAACTGAACCGTCTACTACCTTTATATTTCCGTGTACTTCAAGCCTTTCCGTTGGATTTGTGGTGCCTATACCTACATTAGCATCTGCAAGTCCAACTTTTATGGAGGAGGCTTCATTGGTAACCTCTACTAATGAACCAAATTGTGAAAGCTCTCTATTATTTGCCATTTATGAGATTCCTCCTGGTGTATTTATTCTGGTTATCATATTGAGATGCCATAACGCACAACTTTTATCGTTGCACTTGAGGAAGATCCCATGGTAACTTGTAACAGCAAGTTAGATCCACTAATTGTTGATGCAAATGTTCCCAAATAATCTGAAGTTGCAATAGTTCCATACTCAATTATGGATGCTGTAGTACCATCGTGAATGACCATTAAATCTGCTGATTGATAACTAGTTCCTTGAGTAATTTGAACCTGAAATCTAGACGATCTATACGTTGCGATTGGTAGACTATCAACAGTGGTCGCTGCTGTTGACGATACTGTAGTGGTTGTTGTTTTTATACTAAATTGTTCTCCAATGTCAACATCACCTTTCGGTGCTGTGGAACCGATACCAACTCCAGTGGCATTTATACGAAGTCTTTCCGCACTAGATGTGCTAACATAAAAAGAATCATCGCCATGGTTATATACAATTCTTCCGCGCCCTGCAGAACCACTTACTCCATCAGCAAAGTAAATAGATCCTTCTGGGTATGCAATACCAGCAGTTGCACTTCTAATTGTTAGTCCAGAGTATGACGATGTGCTACCAACTACTAGAGCACGAGCAGCAGAACTATAACTTTCTGGATTTGTGATCCCTATACCGACTGAACCATTAGAACTTACACGAAGTCTTTCTGTTGCATTGTTTTCCCCTTCGGATGTTGTAGCAAATATTAATCTGCTAGGTAAACTATTGACACCCACTGGTCCATCAACTTCTGCCTGTATTCGGGCACCTACGGTACTAAAATCAGTTCCATCAGCACCAAAAAAGTCAATATTTCCTAACTCATCACCATCTTGAACAATCGTATAGCTGTTTACGGAAGTTCCTCTTGATTTTCCTAAAGATATAAAGGGACCATTAGCATCGTCTTCAAAATTATGTACGGCAATCGCCCTATCGTTTGATGTGCTGGCAACTTGAAGAATTGAATGTCCGTTCGATGTTGTGCTGGCAGTTTTATTTACCAACAACCTTTGATTGGAATCAACACGAAGTGCTTCATCACCATCAGTCTCTACTGTAAAGGTATTGGCAGCAGGGAATCTAAGTTGAGTATCATCATCTCCAATATGGAAAATAGAATCAGCAATACCAACACCAGAACCGAATGTTGCAATTCCAATAAAGGTAGAAACACCGCTAACCTTTAGATCTGCACTTGTATTTGGTGCATTTGCAATTGCAGTTTCAATTGTTGTAGTGGTTGTTGCGTCAAGTGAAGCAATGTTCTGAAGTTCTCTTGCAGAACTAATGACTTGATTGTCACCAACAAGGTATGCACCAGCAGTTACAACTCCACTAATCCTTGCCTCACCAAGAACATCAAGAGTTACTCTTGGGTTTGCAGAAGAGATACCTACATTTCCAGTTGAATAGAAAATATTTGCAGGTGTTCCATCTTCAGGTGACCATTTGCCACCACCAAGTTCAATTCCATCATCAACATATGCAGTAATATCGACAATATCACCAGTAAATGCTCCTGTAGACAGTACAACACTGGTTCCATTAGTTGCAGTAAATTCAGATGCAGTTAATCTAACTCCATTTACATAAACATCAATGAATCCAGGAGTATATGAGAGTTCATATGTTGTTTGTCCTGAATTTGCTGTAAATGATGTAGTATCTCTACTAAAACTAGTTTTCCGTAAGTTTATGGTTGCAATCCCTGCAGATGCATCAAATACAACAGTTGATACAGCAGTTCCAACAAAATCAAGAATTGTTGCACCTAATCCTGCAATACTAGTTCCACCGGAGTAGACACCTACACCAGCAGTTCTTCTTTTACCATTCTCATAAAAATCAACATCAGTACCTACAATGTTTATGTCACCATAAACTTCCAGCATATAAGCGGAATTTGCATCATCAGTGTTAATACCAACATTACCACCTTTTGTTGTAAAGGTAGTTCCGCCAACACCGGCTCGGAATCCACCTGTAGATGTGGTAACTCCTGTAACATTTAAACGACCTAAAGTTCCAACTTCAGTTAGAGAAGAATTAGTAACTGCAGATCCAACTGTTGTACTGGAAAGAACATCTGTTCCGTCAATTTTGTAAGTATGCCCAGACTCAAGATTTAAGTTTTCAGTAGACTTAAACGCTGTATTACTATTATCAAAGGTGAAGAATTTATTAGTACCAATTCCAATACCAGCACCATCAGTCAGAGCATCAGTTGTAGAGGTGGATGCAATACCAACAACATGATCAGCAAGAGTGATTGTTTCAGAATCAACAATAAAGTTGGTGCCATCTACATATAAGTCACCTTTGATTCTTACATTACCAGTATTATCTCCAACAGTTCCTGGATCAATAATTAAATTAGGTGGACCAGCAATCGTTGCGGTTAATCCAGCACCACTTAAAATCGATACACCAATACCGGTGGTTTGAAATTTGATGGAGTCATCATAATATAAATCTACACTACCATTATTATTGAAGAAAGCATAGTCTTTGGTTGTTGCGGCATTTAACAACCTAATAGTATTGCCTCTTAATTGTAGTTCACCTGTAGAATTTTGTACGATACTATTTGATCCTTGGTGCCAAATCTCTAAGTCTTGATCGTCACCAAATCTCAGTTTAGAATGATCATTTATATCTACATGAGTAGTAAATCCGACTTGTCCACTGAAGGTTGAAACTCCAGTAACTTTTAGTTCATCTAGATCAGTAAGTCCATCAACATCAAGACCTGCATTAGCATCAATATTAGTAGCAAATGTAGATACACCAGAAGTGACGTTTAGTCCTTCCTCAAGATTTGCTATGCGATTTAAATCAATCGATGAATTAGCAGGAGCCTGAAGTTCTAAATTACCAGTAAAGTTTTGTACAAAGGCAGAACTACCATCGTGGTATATTTGGAATTTATTGCCAGTTCCAAATACTGCTTTCGCATGATCCTTGAATTGGATTCTATTTTCACTGGGTTGGAAGAAAATTTCTCTTCCTGTCGTTATACCAGTGAAATAGAAAGTATTCGTAATTGACGAAATACCACTAACCTTAAAATTAGAGGTAATACCAACAGTGTCAGTAAATGTTGAAAAACCAGATACTTTTACTTCATCCAGTACAGTCAGACCAAATACATCAAGTCTTCCTGTTGGATTTGTACTCCCTATACCTACCGAGTTTTCATAATTAATTGCTGCGCCACCAAAGGTCTCCTTCCAAGGAGTTAAATTTGCAATGGTTGTACCTATTCCGACACCAGCAGTGTCTCTCTCTGCAAACAGGTGACCATCATAAAAGTTAAGTGCTAATTCTCCCTTCTGTAGATCTGCAAGTCCAGGTCTTTTTGACGCTACAGAGGATCTTTTTAACCTAAAAGGTGTTGCCATTTATATATCTCGGTATGTACCAAAAAAGGAGACTTATATAAGTCTCCTTTTATTTATCAGTCTTCCGAGTCGTCGTCTTCTTCTGTTTCTTCTTCTCTATCTACTAAACTAAGTGCCTCCATCGCTCCTTGGATTTTTAGATATTGTTCTTTTTTAATGCTAAATTGTTTCTCCATGGTGATGAGTTCATCTCTTAAACTTGCTTCTTGAGATTTCAACTCAGTAAGAATTTGTTGTGCGTCCATTGTTAAATCAAAGTGGTTGACGATTTTATTTATTATAGACTAAATAGTACAAAAAGTCAATAAACATGGCACAAAAGATATTCAAAAGAATTGGCTTACGTAGAGACAGAAATCTGAGTGATTTGTTAAATTCAAAGGGAGCATTGAACAATCTCTTGGATACACTCGTTGATGGAAACAATGCGGATGGAACCCCCAATACATTTATTAGTGATGATTTGAACGCCATCAGAAATCTTTTTGCTGAAGGTATGTCTAATAGTAACTATCTTCAGTTTGTTAATAGTGCCGTTGAAGTTACTGTTACTGAGGGTCAGTTTACAAATACTAGAATACTTCAACCTAGATCTACATATCAAAATAGATTAGATAGATTTGAAAGTTTTTCTGGAATTCCTAGATTACAAGGAGGCAATGGTCTTACCGCAAAATATTTTAACTCTAATCAAATTGATGATAAGGAATCAACATCAATACATGCTTTGCCAGCAGATGATATTTTTTCCGGTGATAGCGGTATTCCAGATGATAATCTTTGGGATACTGGAGATTTCCAATATACGGGAAAAATTCACCCATCTTCGGTAAATGCTAATGGTGGAGTCAAATGGGAGGGATTTTACGTTCCAACAGAAACAGCGGCATTTGCATTTCATGTAGATTCCACTGCTGCGTTCTCATTTGATTTTGAAGATGAATCTTATACTGGTGTTGGAGTTAACACCTATCGAGAATATATGAGAGTCAGCGGTGTTACGACTTCTGGATGTACTGCTTCCAGTGCTGGAAGTACGTTAACTCTGGATAGTGCGGATCGACATCGATTTATTGGAGTCGGAATGAATGTAACCTCTGAAATTCCTAGTCTTATTAGACCTGGTACTACAGTTGAGTCAGTAAGTCAAACATCAGGAAACGTTATTTTAGAAAATCCAAACGGAACCCCTATAACTCAAAGTATTAGTTCTTCAACTCCAATAACATTTAAAAGAACTATAGGAAAATCAGTCGGTCGTACAATAAACACTCAAGTTTTAGAATCAGGTAGGAGATATAGAATTAGAGCAAGATTCTATATTCCACCAACTTCAGATTCGCAAAGAATTGAGAGGCAAATTCAGTTTGATGCATCTCCGGTTGGGGGAACACTATCCAATTTAATGTTTACTAAGTTGTATGATATAAATTATGATTTTAGCGACTCTGCTAAAGGTTCTTTTATTGATTTCTTAGACAACTCCGTTGGATTTGGTGGAGGAATACTTGGGGGAACTAATCTTAGATCGGAATACGTAGAAGTAAAATCTTCCAAAAAAATTGATATTAAGTATGTTCCAAAAACCACATACAGTGCAATTAATATTAAAACTTTTACTAACGCCACATGGCAATCAGGAAAAACAGTCATCACTCCCAATGGAAATACAACCAATATGGAAATTGGGAACTACGTGTTCGGTAACGGAATACAAAATGACACAAGAATTACACAAATTAGAGATAATAATTTTATCGTTGTTGATAAACCAGTAACAGCAACAACCGGTGGTTCGCAATTAGTTGTTATTGAACATAGAGGTTTCATTAAAAAAGTACCAGATTGTCAGTTTACAAGTAGCAATAATCAACTTATAACTAATTCCAACATTGCAGGGGAGTTTGTCTCTGCTACGAACGCAATCACTGCAGATGGTGATGTAACAATCTCTAGAACAAGCGGACAAACCGGAGTCCTAACAAGAACAAACATTACTGATGGTGGCAGTACTAACTTCACATTTAGTAATAGTTTTTCCACGATACCAAGTAGCGCATTTGTGGCAGGTAAACATTATCAGATCCGAACAAACACAAACATGGACTTAAGGTTTGTCATGCATGGTGCTGGTGGAGGTTCAGGTGGTGGTGCAGGCGGAAAAATTGACGCAGTAGTTAGTCTAACTGCAAATCAAATCTATACTCTAATTGTTGGCGTTAAAGGTCAACAAAATGTAAACTATACTGGATCAACAGAATCAACACGACTTCGATTGGGTGGACCCGGAACTGGAGTTAATGGCGCACACTCTGGTGGAGGATTTACAGGATTATTTGAAACTAATAACAATCCATTAACTGCTAGTGTATTACACAATAAAGCAATTTTAGTTGCAGGTGGTGGTGGCGGCCGTGGAGCAAATGCGACGGGCGGTGGTCTTGGTGGTGGAAATGTAGGTGGTGATGGAGCTGGGGGCACCAGCCCCGGACAAGGTGGTATTACTGTAGCGACCGTTATCAATGGGGTCTCCAGACCTGTTGGTGGGGGTCAAGGCGGACAGACGCCTGGGGGAGGCAGTCAAAGTGGTGGTCCTGGTAGTCAACTACTTGGTGGCCACGGTGCCTCTGCTGGGAATGGCGGTGGCGGAGGAGGTGGAGGATATTATGGAGGTGGTGCCGGTAGAGGAGATAGTAACGATAGTCCTGGAGGTCAACCTGGAGGTGGTGGATCTGGATTTATCGACCAAACAAAGGGTGCCTCTGATGCTTCTAAATTTACAAAAATTAATAAAGATACGTTAGTTATAACCGATACATCAGACGTTCCCGCGTACACCCGTATTACTAATGTGGTCAATGACGATTTAGTAACAATGGAATCACCAACTGGGGGTTTATCTAATTTTAGTGGACGTAATGCATATTTCTATCATTCTAGAGGTTTAATTAACAAAAGTCTTGAGACTTTTTGTACACCAACAGGATCTAATAGTATTTTATGTAAGAAATTAAGTGCCACTGCAGATCCTGCCGCTGCGGGTTCTCCACAAACTATAACACTTGAAGATTCTAGTGGTATTTCGGTAGGCGACACAGTTACTGGATTTGGTGTTGCATCTGGTACAACCGTATCTAGTTTCAGTGGAAATGTAGTTACTCTCAGTGCTACATTGGTTGCTAGAATTTCAGAAGGAGCAACTGTTACAATTGCAACTCCTGCTGAGGGTGATAAATCTCTCTGCTGTCCACCAACAGACACTTCACCACCGTTTCAAGCAACTGATGATGGACTTGCAACGACATCTACTAACTTTGATTTAAAATTTGAACAAGGTAACATAGTATTCGATAACATAAGCGCCACAGTTAATGAAAGCACGTATATTTTCCCAAGAGTTGGAGATGGTAACGGAGTTTTTGAAAATAACTTCGCACTTTACGATAATGTAAACGGAGAACCCGTAGAGAGTTTTTTCTTTATGAGATGTGGTGTGGATGCAACAAATCCAGATAGCGGGACAACATTTAAGGTATTGCTGAAAAATTTGTAAAAAAGGTTTCTAGACATTTTTTGCCCAGAATTTTTTTTGCCCCTTTTTTGGAATAAAAAGTTGATTTTGCTCAGAGGTTAGACCGAATTGTTAATATTGGCACCAGATTGTAATAACATATAATATGTTTCTCCATTTATCACGATAGGCATCTTATGAGTGAATTCTGATGCTTGAAGGGCATCTACTTGTGCGTAAACAGTAAAACCCTCCATCCTTATATTATTTCTTGTTTGATTGCTTCCAGCATTTCTTAGTTGTGCTTCTGAAATATCATTATTAGATAATCCATCTATAAAAAGATCTCCTATCGAAACTAAATGGCTTTGTGTTGTCAACGCATCACCATCTTTGCTCCAAGGATTGTTATCGCTTGAAAACGCACGAGTATCTCCAATGAAAACACCAGGTGATCTTGAGTTTGTAAGAGATGGAGCAGTGCTATTGGAGTTTGCTGGATCATCAATAACAATAGCACCCTCTGTTTTAAAGATATCAGTCGTTACCGTATCTGCATTTGCTTTAAATTTTCTAGTTACATCAAATTTTGCAAATTCATTACGTGCTTGTATGGAAGAAAAAGTATCATTAAGATTACCGGTGATAAATCTAAAACCGCTCAACAAATCCGGTTCAATAAAGTTTAAAGTATTTTCAAAATTTACTGGAGTATCTCTAGTAAATTTAATTGTTGGGTAAGGTAAAATATCTCCGGTAATTATTGATAATCCCAGAGGATCAGTGGATGGTCTTGATGATAGTGCAAATGAAGTTTCTCCATCAGATTTACAGACAAAATATGGAATTGAAGCAGTAAAAACACCGACTATTGCCCCATTTCCATCTGGTCCTCTATAGATGAGGTCTCCACCACTGTCATTTGTTACTCTTACTCTATCATCATTGGTGAATATTAAATCTACATCAGGAAACTTAAATACTCCTGTTGCTGAATCATAGTTAGCAAGATTTCCACCGGAAGTCCAAGTTAAAATGTCTTTATTTCTCAGATTATTCTGAATAATTCTAAGGTCATTGGCAATACCTGCACCACCTAAGTTGTTAAGTGCATCAGTATCATTGATATTTTCTGATAGATTAAGGTCTTGTCTAAATCCCTGATTTGTTTTTGTTGCCATGGTTTAACTTGTAGTAATTGACCAACCTTTAGATCTTAAAATTTCTGCAGTTTCTTGTCCCTCTAAACTGGGAGTTCCATTTCCTCTTAGATTTATTGTAATTCTTCCTCGATTCACAGCATTATAATTTGTAAGTAAGTCAGCGAGAATGTCATCAACTGCTTGTGATGTTAAAGAATTTCCAGAAAGGTCAATGTAGTTGATTCTATATAGAGTCGAAAACGCACCCTGAGTATATGATGAAAAATTATTATTAAAAAGAATCAAATAATATAATCTAGGACAGTCTACAAATGATGGAATACTTCCAGAAATATTATTGTTTTGAGCATAAAAATATTCCAGAGAGGGTAAATTAGTAAACTTAGGTAAAGATTCTAATTGATTATTTTGCAGATAAACTCTAGTCAAAGAGGATAAATTTTTATATACAGGAATCGCTCCAGTAAAATTATTATTATTAAGATATAATACTCTCAGGTCTTTCAGTGTATTCACTGAAGGTAAAGAACCTGTAAAAGCATTATTGCCGAGTTGTACAGATGTAAGTTTAGTGCAATTCGCTAAATTCGGAACAGCACCCCCGGTTCTACCAAGAGATTCATAATACAATGAAGATAAATTTGTTAAATTGGAGAAAGCATCTGGATGTATAGGAGAAGTTAATAGTGAGGATGATCTTATATTAATACTAGATAAATTCGGTGTATTCGAGAATGTATTAGACGGTATTACAAATTGTGTGTCTCCACCAACTGTACCTCCAGAAATTGATGTATTAAATAAATTGAGCGATGATAATGCAGCGTTAGTAAATACAGGGAATGCTCCACTCAATCCGGCGTGAGAAAAATTTATTCCAGTTAGAACATTGAAATTGGCAAATTTATATGCTCCACCGGCAGTAAAAAATGTTCCCGCATTTCTCATGTATGTCCCAGTAAAAGTTGCCAAAGTTGCAGCTGCGTTCGGCATAGTTGGTATCTGAAAACCAACGTTATGGAAATTAACAGTCTGCAACTTACTCGACACTAAATTTACGGCACCGCCAGTGTAGTAGTTTCCTGATATATCTAAGGTTACAAGATCGGGTAAGTCCTCAAAACTAAATGCAGGATTCGTTGCATTCGGTTCTGGTGTTGATGGACGTGTTAGATCTTTTACAATTGTTCTAAAATCATTACTTGAAACGTTATAAGTGGTGACTTTATTTCCAACTGTAGGAAATGGAGCACCAGTGTTATTGTCGTCAGGAAAATGACCTCTAACGAGTGTAAGTGTTTGTAGTTCGGGTATTCTATCTGAAATAACAAATGGATCAACAGACCCTCTAAAAGAATTTGATAGATTTAAACTCCTAACTGTGTTTGGAATTTTATTCAGAATCGCCGCATTTAATCTTCTCTCTGATGCAATTTCACTGTAGTAAAATTGATTACCTGAAAGATTTAATGAACTTGTTTTTGGTGCAATGTCAACAAGGTCTGGAAAAATTTGTAATCTATTTCCAGAAAAAGAAAGTGATGTTACTTCTTTAAATTTAACTGCTGGAAGTGTTGAAATATTTGCTGATGGGATACTTATCGATGTAATATTATCTGGATTATAATAGAACTGTATCAGTCTCTCTTTTCCAACAGACGTTCTAAACGAAATACTGGAGGTAGTTCCTCCTTGATTTCTAAAATTGACATAATTATTAGTATTATTTCGTTCTACAATTTTCCAACTAGCAGGAATTGGGTTACCATTTACGTCATTGATTAAAGTTAATCCTATAGATGCGTCTAAACTTCTGAAAAATCCTCTAAAAACAATTGGAATACCCTTCATCAAATACATTTCACGAGTGATATTGTTGAGTGTCACCTTCATTTTATGAGTAGGGAGTTCAGAATCAAACTCTCTTGCTTCTGCTACCGTAGATGTTTGCAGTCGAGGACGTTGATTTAATTTTAGATTATGTGTATCTACCACACCTGCTTGACTTCCAAAAATTATGTCTCCTATGGTCTTTACCTCTGCACCATAAGAAATTGGAGCAGTATCCGGAATTGGTTCCGAAAAAGTTGAACTCCAAGCACTTGCTCTTGATGTAGAGATGTCTGCGATTTTTATTATATTTGAAGCATCATTTGCGGTAACAGCAGGAAAATTAACATACCGATATCGAATCGCATTTCCGCTCAGTCTTCCGTTGATATCCAATCCACCAAACAAAATCCTCTCGATCCCTGCTCGATTGTCAAGTCTGCTGGAAAAAACATTTGAGTCGTCACCGAATCTTCTCGTGGTTTTGTGAATGGGTACTTTGAGACGAGAAAAACTAACAAAATCATCTCTTACCGCACCAGCGTTTGATGATCCTCGAATAGTATCAAGGTCAAATATCGGTAAATTTAAATTTCTCAGTGCAACTTCTTTATCTGCAATATCTGCAAATGTTACGTTTACATCGAGACCAAAAAGTCTTGGATTTCTAAGTGCCATATCAACCTTCTAATGCTGCGATACGTGTTTCTAATGCGGTGATTTGTGCCTGCTGATCTCTAACAACCTTCAATAACATAACAGAAAGTGAACTGTATGATACAGATTCTACTTGACCATCATTATCATATGCTGTTAATACGTTATCAACCTGCTCAACTTCTTCAGCAATGAGACCATATTTTTGTTCGGTTTGACCTTTGTATACAAAACTTACTGGTCTTAAATTTTCAACAATATTTTGACACTGTTCTAATGATACATCTTCAATATTTTCCTTGTATCTTAAGGATGATGATTGTTTGACAAGATTTCCATTACTGTCTATGCATAACACCGTGGTGCTATTGACAGGAGCAAGTGGAAGTTGAATGGTTTTGCCACCAACAGAATCAGATTGGATTGCAGCGTTGTCAGCACCCTGCTCTCTACCAACAGTCAGTGGCGTTAACTTACTATTAGTAACGTATTCAGTTGCCTCAAAAACAACATAACTGGCTTGCTTAGTTGCAATCCAGTTTTGAGTTGCCTTAAACGCAATGCCACCACTCATTTCTGGATTTGAAGAACCCGCTCCCACAGAACCACCAGCGAGTAACTGACCCAGAACGTCATTATTTTGAACTGCTCCAAGAGCATTGAAGTTTGACTGTGATAATCCGTGCAACTCAGCACCGCGATTCTTTACGAATTCAACCGTAGGTCCGGTTGAATTAGCACCTCCCTTGATTATAGATAGTCCTAAACCAAGTTGCAGGGCAGCGGCATCAACATCAGTACCAACTTCAGAAAAATTACAAATGCCTGTGGTTTCATAATATGTTGTTAGTTTTGTACCTTCATTGCCAGCACTATTTCCTCTTGATGGAATTACAACTGCTGACCTATAGTGTGTACCAATACCAATGAGACTTGTTTGTATTCCTACGACTTGTTGGGACTGAGAACCTAATCCCTCCAACATTACAGTAAGTTTTTTATTTTTATCCTTTTCTGCAGTTCCATCATTTGAAGCTGGATTGTAATTGAAGACACACTCATCTTGATCCGCAAGAAGTCCCAATGATAAAGTACAATCATTAGCGGCATCCAATGCCACCATATTAATTTTACAATCCGCTGCCGTTTTCCCCAGGAATGAGGTCTGCGTATCTTCTATAAGAAAACGATCACCATTATTCAGCATTGCTCTAATACTATTCGCAGTAAAGTGCAACTTGTCGTTAGAATCAAAGGTGCTAACCATGTCTCTAACCAACAACCTATCTGAAGACTCATTGAGTTCCTCAATCTGGGTTCCGTCTAATACTAGGGGTCTAAAGTCAGCCATTACTACAAGAGTTTTCTTTTATTTATTATTGTTCTTTGAATGTAACTGTCGTTTCAATATTTCCAAAAGCACCATCTAGTTTTCTAGCGGTAAAGAACGTTGCTTCTAGATTATTATTATCTGGTGTAATTACATTGCGATCTGCTCCAAATATAGGACTCATGTCAATAACTTTGGTTTGATTTGCTCCAACAAAAAAACTATCCCTAAGAGTTGATGGTCTCAAATTTTGTTCATTTTGAGTATCAAATAGAGCAGAAGACAATCTACCTACGCTCTTGAAGTTAGTTGGTGGCAGTGAATTGGGGTCTGCATTGCC
>Ga0209645_1000675_pt1 | contig 17515 bp, 6 predicted proteins | sample ETNvirenome_6_30_FD_184070 | JGI IMG/M metagenome (GOLD analysis project Ga0209645, IMG submission 184070) | Marine viral communities from the Pacific Ocean - ETNP_6_30 (SPAdes) (version 2) | ecosystem: Environmental > Aquatic > Marine > Oceanic | place: Pacific Ocean | collected 2013-06-19
TAGTAAACTTTCTATTATTTGAGAAAACATCCTGTAAATCTTGTTCACTTTTATTAGGAAATCTTAGCTTTAATTCTGCAAGTACCTCTCTCTCAAGACTATTAGTTCTTGCATTTAAATCATCATAAACATCATCATGTAAGTTTCTTGCTCTATCTACCTGTTTATTAATCTTAGAGACTATATTTTTATCAAGCTTTAAATAGTCTTTCTTTATATCAAGTCTATAATCAACTTCTGGATTATAACCTCTTTGTTCAGCCTTTAACAAGCTTTTATCCTTCTTACTTAAACCAACTCCATCTATATAATCTTCTACAGTCATTGGTGTAGAATAGTCTCTTACATAATCATTTGTAGAATGATACCTAAAGAAATTATCTCTATCTAAATAAGTTTCACCTTTAACTGCTACATAAGGGCTTCCATCTCTTGCTGTCATTCCTTTTTTAATTCTACCATAATGAGAATTGATCATAACTTTACCATTCTCTATGAACATCCAACCACTTTTAATTCTTTGAAAGTATGAAACTATCTTTATTTTATTTGCCTCAGCTCCACCAAACTTTCTTTTATTTAGATCTGTATTAGTAACTATCTGATGCAATGAAGTATAGACATCTTGCATTCCATAATTACCATGTTTTTTTCTTGTAGCAGTTGGGAGCATCCATTTTGTAACATGCCCTTGAATAGTTTCAGCAAAAAAGTTTACAGCTTTAACCATAAATGCAATAGAGCCAGTCTTATCTTTCCATCTCATACTTCTTGGAGTTTCAAGGCTAATTCTCATATTGCCCATTACTCCACCAAATACATCTTGCTCGGTTGCATTTGCATTAACATAAGTCATCTCATAGAGCTTTCTAAGCTCAGGCATAGTAGCTTTATCTAATTGTATAAATAAACTTCCGTCTGGTCTTTCTGCTATAACATTCTCTAAGCCTTCTACTTTTGCAAGTTCATAGTTAAAGTTTTCTAATAAAGCATTTCTCCAAATCCTATGACCTTCAGTCATAGATCTGATTTTCATTATCATACTTATCTTTTCCCAGTCTTTAGGGAAGATAGCTTTTATTTTACCATCAAAATCTTTTACAGGAACTGAAGTATTTCCAAATATCTTCTTTAAAGGTTTTGCAACTTTATCATGAAAGTCTTTTTTTAGCTGGTCTGATATAGGAAAGAAATCATCAACTTCTTTAATAGAAATAGTCTCATTCGACTTAATAATATTATCTTGTCTATTTATATTGTCAGCAGCATGAAATCCACAATCTTTTGGTTTTGCACTCATTATCTACACATCCTACTTGCTTCTTTTACAGAATCACTGTTTTCAGCTTTTTCTTTCAAATTAGTACTTTCTAAAAGTTCTTTGTTAAATTCCTTAAAATAAGCTTTTGTCACACCAGGATGCAATAAACTTACTCCTCTTTCATCTGCAACTGGAGCAAATTGCTCTAATCTTTGTTTTAAATTCTTTTTCATATAAGCACTTCTTGCAGGACCTGCAGGTATTTCGTTAAGAGGAATGCTTTCCATATATTCAATATACCAGTGAGTAGCAAGTTTTTGCTGATCTTCAGTTAGATTCTTAAATGCCTTTGCATATCTATCAACTACATCAAGTAAATCTTCATTTGTATCCCAAGTAGAAGGTAGTATATTACTTCCACCAAGAGTCTTGAGTATATCTAAAAATAGATTTTTACCATAGTTTTGTGCAACTATATCAGGTTCAAGCTTATTTTTAGCTGCAGACATTTTCTGAACAGCAACTGTATTAGCAGCTGCATATGAAACATCTTCAAACTCAACTGGATTTAATTGCCCTAACTTCTTAGGAGTAGCTTCATTCTTTTCATGAATTTTTTGCACTAAATATTCCATAGGAGTAACATGATCAGTAAACTGGACATCAACTATTTCTTTACCCCTAACCCACTGCTTTGTTCTTAATGAAGTATAGCCTTTTCTAAGTTTATTATATTTTTCAGCTTTCCATTCACCCATACTTTCTGTTATTTCTTCTTTAGTATTGGATAAGATGTATTTACCTCTATTAGAAATATAGTCAGTATATGTTTTAGCATGATCCATGTAGTCCTGAAGATTATGCTTAGAGCCATCACCATTATTTCCTCTTCTTAAAGCATAGGGTATTTTGTGTAAATTCCATATATTTGTTGTAAACATCTCCCATAAGCCTTGCATACTTTCTGCATTAGTCAATGGTTGCTGACTTTCTTTAAAATCTTTACCTTCAGCTTTCTTTCTGTTATTTCTAATATAGTCATAAAAAGTTCCCATCAAAACATCAGGCTGTCCATCGGTTCCTTCTTTGTAAACTTTAAATAATTTTTGTCTTAGATTGTTTACATTATATTTCCAATCACTAAGCAATAAAAACTTAGCATTATCTGCAGCAGCTTGAAGATATATTCTTAAAACTTCATCTACAGGTCTAAAATCTCCAGTATCATTTATTTCAATATCTTCCCTATTAGGCTCTATTCTAAATGTAGCTACATCTCCTGCTTCTATTCCAACACCCTTTACAGTAACAGATGTTATTATATCTTTAATTGAATTATAAACAGCCTGTGTAGTTGCAATCTCACCTATAGATCTTTGACCACCAATCATTTCTTGCATGATATTCAATCTATCTTCAAGTTTGGTCATGTCAGCTATTTTATCTTTTTTAAACTTGCCTAAATCTATTCCTTTAATACTTTCAACATAATCAGGACTGCTAAAATATTGGTCAAATATAGGTGCAGCTTCTTTAGTAGGAAACTCTATAGTTATACTGTCTCCATCATAGTCGCCTTCTAAATATCTAAATGTAATATCTTTATGCATTTCTGCTACATTAGTCTTGTTGTGTATTCTTGCTACTCTTAAATATACAGCACCATTCTTATGAGGAACAGGGTATCTTGTTACCAATACTTTTACATTAGCTCTTTTTAACCATGCATTAACTTTCTTAAAAGTAGGCTTTTCATCATAAGGATTATCTTCTTTATATTTATCAAATATTGGACCTGAATTAGCAGATGATAAAGCTATATCACCTTCTTTAAGATCACCTCTATAATTAGGAGCAAGATAAGCAGATGTTCCTTTCTGTCTATCCATAGTCATGATAGGAATCATAAACTTCCCTACTATCATTGTAGACAGCTGAGAAGCTGAAACAGGATGAAATCCTGAGCCATTATTTATAAAGTTATTCATAACAGTTGGAACTTCATCAGGATACATTCGTTCAATGCTTTTAACAATACTTTTTACTGAGTCTGCATCTTTAATAGAATTAAATGCTTTTTCTAATATTTTAGTTGCTTGACTTTTGTCCCCCATATACTTATCTTTAACCTGATCTTGTATCTCTTTAGGTAAATAATTAAGCCATTGATGAGGGAATTTAGCTTTCTTCTTTGTACCTTCTGCATATTTAATAAGACCTACAGAACTTCCTTCAATGTCGAATAAATAAGAAGTCATTTTTTTATCTCCAGACTTAGGTGCATATTTTTCACCTTCTGCAACCTTCATTTCATCTTGAGTCATAATCATATCTATAACTTCATTTGTAGGGCTTCCATCAGGATTCAGTCTATAAATATTTCCATCATTACCTACTTCAGCTACAGGAACATTGTTGTCATAATATACCATGCCTGGATCAGCTAAACTATGCTGATGCTTAACCATAAGAGTGCTACTATTATCTATAGTATCTCCAGCATTGCCATACTGTGGTCTACTGCTGTCATAAATAATAGTTTTTGCAAATCCCTGTTTAGGATCTAAACCAAGATGCTTAGTTAATTTCTTAAAGAAACTTCTACCTGTAATAGAATTGCCATCACCTATATGTTTATTATTGCCAACATCTTCTATATATTGCTCACCTGAATACATAGGTCCTGTAAATACTATTTCGCCATTTTCATCTCTTGGTCTATATTGAAACTTTAAGTTGCGAGAGTCTATATATAAAGCTTTAGATTTCTCCATTTTGGGGTTAGAAAATGCAGGTGTTAAAGGTATTTTAATTCTTTTAAGAATATTAGCCCACCCACCTGGCTTGTCTTCATATACAAGATAGCCTGGATAAAACTCATTTATAAACTCAAAGACTGCAATTTCATTCTCAACTTCAAACTTTGTATAGTTAAAACTATCTTTTTTAGCTCTTTGCTCAAGATTAAAAGCCTGTATAATATGCTGGGTATCTCTGCTTTTATACTTAACTACAGTTCCCTTATTATTAACAATTAAATCTTTATAAATCTTTTTATCATATGTGTTTTGAAGAGTTACTTTATAATTCTCTCCATCTTTTTCAATACTAATTATTTCAGATTTACTTCCTTGAGTAAGAGGTTTCTCGCCTATCTTCCATCTCATTGATACTATTTCGCCAACTTTAGGAATGTTTCCTTCGGCTGGATTTGTAAAGCTTTCAAATTGCTTTTTAGTTATCCAACCTTTATCTAATTGCTCTTGCCAGTAAGCTTTAAAGTTTTTAGCTTTATTTCTTATAGCTTCATTTATTTCTGCAAATACTATAGCAGAGTTTTCACCTCTTGTAAATACAGGCACTTTTCTTGGTAAAGGTGTATCTTTAGACATTCCATTCTTCCAAGCTTTGTATCTTGCCTCATAATTTCTTGCATCTCCTAATGCAATAGCATACATATCTTTTGCATTTATAAACTTATATGGAGCTATAAGGTTTTTCTCATATGCTTCTCTTGACCCTTTTTTCCCTAAAGCAGCGTCTCCAGCATAAGTTTCTTTAGTATATAAATTTTCATGAGTAACTAAATAAGATTTTTTAAGTAAATTTGAAATTCTCTTAACATTATTAGCTATATACTTAGTTGTAAAGGGCTTTGCTTTAATTTCTATCGAACCACCAAAGCCAAGATACTTTTTAAGCTTACCTTTTATTTTATAAAAAGCAATCTTTCCTCTATCTTTACCATCTTTAATTCTTGAAATAACAGGATTCATGACTCTTTCACCTTCAACTGTATAGTCTCCTGTCCATTGTTGCACTAATTCTAAATGAGTATTGTGATACATTTCATCACCCCAGCCTTGAGAATTAATTCTATCTTGAGACCTTATGCTTATCCAGTGTTTATATAAATATCTTCTTGCATTAGTTTTATTCTTCGCATTACTTAAATCTTTTCCTGTATTTGCTTTTAAAGATGTATTGAGCCATTCATCAAACTCCATATTTCTTGCATCTTCAAGCAACTGTCTCATCTTATCTTTATATATTTCAGTAACACCTATTGCATCAAAAGATTCTTTTCTTACTCTGTCAAGACCTTTTCTTGAATCTGAACCACTTGAATCAACTTCAGTTTCATTTATAGCTTCATTATTGTCTTGTTTATCTTCTTTTTCTTGAACAAGCTCATCTGCATTTTCAATACTTTCACTTGTATCAGGAGAAATGTTTTTAGGCACTGGGTTGTCAATACTATCTTGAATTTTAGTAGCAGATGTTTGTATTTCTTCACTTTTATTATCTCTCGCCCAATCTCTAATTAATTCTTTTGCAATAGGATACTTGATTGTAAGGTTTTCTACAATACTTGCAACTTCTTCAGGTGCTAAATTCTTAGTTCTTTTTTCAAGGATACTTATAATAGCTTTTGCAACTTGAGGATCTACTTTAAATTTATCAACTGCTTCTTGAGGTAATCTGTTGTTAGGTATATGCCTAAATGTTAAACTTATTCTTTCTTTAGTAGCTTTACCTACTGCATGTTTATTTTCTAATTGAAATCTTTGTCCAGGCATTATATACATACTACCTGACGATACTGGAATCTTGTCGCTAAACTTTCCAGATATAGTAATTTCAGATGAACCACCTAAAGTAACAGTTGCTACTTTACCTATAGTACCATTAGCCCTTTCAAATATTTCTTCATTATCTGCATGAGCACGTATACCTTTGCCTGCAGGGAATAAATTAACTAATGCACTATTATAATAACCTCTTGGAACACCAGTTGCATCTTCAATTTGTCGAGCAATAGTCTGAAATTCTTCAGGCATAACTTGCATCTTATGAGTTATGCCAGTATAAGTGTATTCTACAGGTCCATACCATGCAGCTTTATGACCAAAAGTCCTTCTACCTGTATCTAAGATTTTCTTCTTTAATTTAGCAAAGCTAAGACCTTTAAATAAATTATCATAGACTTTTATACCAGATGTTGTAGTTCTATCTGGCTCAACTTTTGCTTCTCTTTGAAACTTAACTTCATCACTTAGTATATCAGGTGCTTTCTCAAATTCAGCTGTAAAGAACTTATTACCTATTAAGTCACCTACTTCTTTGTCAGACAATGCAGAACCAAAGAATTGTTTTAATGCAATTTGAAACTTCCTAAGCCAAGTTTTCATTCTTGCAATTAATCTTTTATCTTGCATTCTATGAGTATAGTATTCACCTATATATTGAACAAGTTGTTCTTCACCTTTAAAAGACTTTATACCTTCTTTAATTACAGGATGATCTCTTAACAGGTCTACATATATATGTGCATATTCATGAGGTATAGTATCAAGTGTAGCTTTGCCTTTGCTCCATTCTACTACATTCTTAAATGCTCTTCCAGCAACTTGTGTTCCTGAGTTATCTAATACTTTTTCTACCCATTCTGCTTTAACCCAAGGAAATTGCTTTTTAAGACGCTTTTCCATAGCCTTAGCAAGTCTTTTATTAGCTATAGGTTTAGCTTTCTTTTTAGCTTTCTGAAAACCAAGAGTAGTTTGCTGCCCTTTTCTTTCAGCTTCATCCATTATAGCATTTAAATCATTTTCAACAGCTTCTCCTTCTTCAGATCTTATAGTAGCTTTTCCAAATGGAGTTTTAACTTTCTTTTCTTCAGCTTTAGGAGTTTTTTCTTCTTTATTAACCTGTATAGATTCAATTTCTTTTTCAAGTTCTTCAATTTGAAATTTAACAATTTTTGCTTCATCACTATCTATTTCAACACCTTGCTTGTATGCACTTTCATCATATCTAATATCATCAGGCATGTCATCAAGTTCTTGTTTTAAATTTTTTATCTCATTTTTTAAACTTAAAACTTTAGTATCTTTAGCTTTAGGGATTTTTTTAGGCTTAGGTTTAGGCTTAGGTTGAGTAAATAAACTTAACTGATCTTTATCTTTTCTTATAAGGGCTTCAAGTACTTCTTGCTTATCTTTATCTTGCTGTTTTTTTAACTCTAAATCTCTTAATACTTTTGAGCTTTCTTCAGTTTCCTGCCCTACATTTTTCAGTAAAGCATTTATTTCTTTTTGATTTAAAACTCTACCTTGTTTTAATCTTGTAAGTTCTTTTTGTCTCTCATTAGGATTCATCGCTGCATATTTATCAATATCTTCTTGAGAAACACCTATTTCAGGTTCATCTATTTTTTGTGCTTCAGCTATTTCTTCTTCAGTGGTTAAGTCTGAATAAATATCCTCATCTCTTTGCATTAAATCTATATCACTTGCAACTTCTCCAATAACCTGAGCTTCATCTTCTGTTATAACATCTTCTGCTAAGTCTTGCTCTGCAATTTCAATATTTAATTCTGCTGCTGTCTTAACTGCTTGTGCTTGTTCGATAGTAAAATCACTATCTTTATTTGTTTCTGGATTTAATGCATTATACCAATCATCAGGACTCATCTCACTATTTATATCATTTAATTGAGTTGAATCTTCTGTTAAGGAATCTATCCAAGCTTGTCTTGTATTGTCTCCACTTGGACTATCTGCTATTATTTCATTAGCAGCAGATTGTTCTGACTCTGTAGGATCTGTTATAGATACATCTCCTAATGCAGCAACTGCTAAAGGATTTCCTACTTCTCCAGTTTCATCTTTAAATTCGTGAGTATCTTCTATTAACTGCTGTTCAGATTCTTTTCTTTTTAATCTTTGTAAAGCTCTTTTAGTTGCAGATGCAACAGTACCACTTCCACCAAGTCCACCCATAAGTAAAGATGCAGCAGTTGAAGACCAAAAACTTTGTCTTGTTTCTTTACCTTTTATAGCTTCATGTAAATCATTTCCAAAATTCTTCCAAGCTTCATCAGTATCGCCACCATATTTTTTATATACATTTTGGACTAAAAGCTGTTGAGTTTGTTGAGTACCTTCTTGAACACCCTGAACTAAAGCATTTCTTACAACATCTGTTCCCATAGCTGCGACAGCTTTAAATCCACCAGCTTTTTTAGCATTATGAAGAGAGTTTGCTACAGGTCTAATAAAGCCTTTCATAAATACATCATCACCTATACCAAGTATACGAGCAGCCCCACTTACAGAGAAGTATTCAATCGGTGCAGCTAATGATGCATAAGTAATAGCAGAGTTTAATGCTGTATCCATAGCTTCTGAAGGTTTAAGCTTAGGACCATCTGGATCATCTACAAGGTAGTTCATAGCTTCATTAAATTCACCAGAACCTTCCATAGTATGCATAGCAAGTAATCCACCTACAGCTCCAGAAATCTTTTTAGCTTTTTTGCCAGCACTTATAAGTCCACCAATACCACCACTTGCATAAGTTGCAGCTAAAGATGTAGCTAAAGAAGGTACAAGATCTGAAAGACCTCTTGCCATCATATCAAAATGATAAAAGTTATCTAATCCAAATGGAGTATCTTCTTTCCATTGCAAATAACCTTGTATACCTTTATCTTCTTTAAGCCATTTTTCTGTTTTTTCATTAGCCCACTGTCTCCAGTTTTCAGAAGATTCTTGCCATTCAAGCTTATCTAAAGGACTTGATTGCATTTTAGATACAAGACCAACTGCATAAGCAGGGACTTCTATACCCATAGTTTTTAGGTTATGCCAAGTATTCTTTACATGGTCTGTTATAGTTGGATCGTAAGTAGGTTTTGGAGGTTCGTAAGTGTTGAAGTCTATAATGTCTTTATAGCCAGGAACTCTTTGAGCCATAAGCTCTGCGATTTCCATGTCACTTTTCCACTCAAATGCTCCAGGGTTCTGCTCCCTGAAAGCTTTAGCAAATTGATTTACAGATAGTTTATTTTGTGTTGGCAAGGAGATTCTCCTGAAGCTCGTCTAATTCTCCACTTGCAGTATTCTTCCTAAAGCCTGGTCTTTCATATGGTTTTTGAAATGCATATTCTAATCCAGTGCCGATAGCATCACCAACATCTCCTAAGAAGTCCCACATAGGTCCCATTCTTCCAGTAGATGCAATAATTCTTGAAGATCTTTGCTCTTCCAATTCTTTCAATGCACCTTCAGCTGCTTTATCAGAAAGCATACCATTGTTTATTAAACTATATATATGGTCTTGAGCCATTAAATATCCTTCTTCAGCATCTTCATATTGAGAGGCTATTTCTAAAGCAGAATTTACTGCTATTCGACCTTGACTTGAATCTGTTGGTGCATTAGCTAAATCTTGATTTAACTGCTCAACTTCTTCAGTAGGTACATTTATACTTGGATCACCTTCTTGTTTTTCAGTATTTACTTCTTGTGCAGTTTTTGTTTCTTTGTTCAAGACATCTATAGAGTATTTACCAGACAATACACCTGCAAGTTGTTCTTCTGTTAATATTTTATCATAGAAATCAAGCATAGCATTAAAATGAACTTGATGAGGATTATCAGCACCACCACTATCTTTACCAAACATTGCTTCTAAAGCCAAATGAGTCTGAGAACCATCTTCTCTCATTGCTTTAATCAATCTACCCATAACTTTTCTTTTATCTTCATGGCTTTCAGCAGCTTTATAATCTGTAACAAATTGATCTGCTAAATCTGTAGAATCTGCATACTCTATTGCTTTAATTATGCCTGAAGCAAGATTATCCATAGCATCATAAACGAAATGAGGACTTTTTTCTAATGTCTCTTTTTTAAACTCTAACTTTGAAGGGTCTATTTGAATTGCATCTAAATAACCTTTGTCAAGCTTCATACCTTTTATTAATTCAAAACTTTGAGAGCCAATATCAAACACATCATTAAATCTTTGATAGTTAGCTCCAGTAAGTCCTTGACCTTTAACTATATTACTTTGTGCTGTTGCTTGTTTATTTATAGTATCCCAATACTGCTCACCAAGCTTTAATCCTTCTTCATGGCTTGGTACAGATGCCATAAATGCTGAATGTTCAGGAGAGCCTTCTTCAAAAGGATTCTCCATTAACTCTAAATATTTTAAGAAATCAGCTTCATTAATCTGACCTTCTATGCCAGTTGGATCTAAATCTCCAACAAGACCTGCTACTCTTTTACCTTCCATAGCACCAGTCATAAGTCTATTTAATATAGCATCAGTTTCATTCAAATAAGCATTTTGGTTTTGCAATTCTCCAAGCTGTAACTCAAGTGTGCTTTTAGCTTCTATATCTTGAATAAGTGGTCTTGAAAAATCTTCACCAAGACCTTTAACTAATGCAGCTCCTGCGTCTGTTTGTTGCGTTTGATCTAATCCTGATATTAGCGTTGCATCTATATTAAAAGCCTGTAATATATCTTGCTTTTCTTTTATTTCTTTTACTTTCGCTTCATAGGCTTTAGTACCTTGATCAATCTGCCATCTGTTTAATTCTCTTTTAGATTGAAGGTCATTATTAAGTCGCATCATTGTTTCTTCTTGCTTTTGTCTTTCTCGCATCATATCTTTTTCATGAATGCGATTATCTCTATTAGTTATATGTTGATTAACTAATTGAGGTAAAGTCATATCAAGCCATCTTGCTATTGGGTGCTCGCCTTGTATTGCCATCTATTTCTTCTCCTTAAGGCATTGTGTCATCTATTCCTCCTTCACCTCCTGAGCCACCTCCAGGAAAATCACATTGACCTTCAAACCATATTCCACCTTTAGCTGCACATTCTTGTTGAGGTGAGCTTTCATTACCACCATATGTATTTCCTTCATCAGTAGTACCACTCATAGGAATGCAACCTTGTTGATCAGAGTCTGGACCTGCCATATAATAACCAGGAGCACAACTTCCTGTAGATTCATCAAAACCTGCTCCATATATAGTTGTATCGTATCCTTCTGAAGAAGAATTTGTTGTTTCTCCAAATGTTGCACCCATTTGCCCTAATCTTCCTACTTGGTTTAAGAAGTCCTGAACATACTTTTCTCTTTCACCATAAATTCCTTGCTCTAAAGTTTCTCCAAGTTTAGCTTTTTGTTGCTGGAGTGCTCCAAGCGTTTTACCTTTAGCTTGTTCAACAGCCTTACTTCTTCCACCAAAACCACCACCTCTTGCTCCAGCAGCTCGTGCTTTGCTATAAAGATCACTTAACTGCCCTCTTGCTCCAGCTTTAGCTGATTCAACCCCAAGAGCATGCTGTCTTTTAAGCTGTTCTTCCCCTACAGTGCTGTAGGGATCAAAATACTGAGTATATTGCCCTGCATCTTGCAATCCAAATGTGCTCCCTAAATAACTTGCAAGAGCATCTCCACTAAGACCTGATATTTCATCAAATCTACTTGGACTTACAGGACCACCTGATTGAAATCTTTTGTATGGATAAAGTAGTTCACCTAATTTCATTTAGCACCACCAAACAAATCACCTATCCAATCAGAGCCACCTTTTAAAGTGCCAGCTGTAGCTGCATCTGTAAGTGAGCCCATAATCTGCTGCTGATGTAACATTCTGTCAGCATCTCTCATATCGCCTATAAGCCCTTCTTTACTTCTACTAATAGAGGACTCAAGATCTGATCTTATACCTGAATGAAATTTACCTTTGCTTAAATCTGGACCTGCAGCCCTAACATCTGAAGGATCAAGACCATAACCACCTTTAGTTAAAGTTCCCTTACCTTGGGCACCATAACCAACCTCACCTGCTTTACGACCAGCGTAACTTCCAACGCCACTACTTATAGCAGCAGCTAAAGGAAGAGCAGCAGGACCCAAAGGAGCTAAAGCTAAACTTAGTGCTGTAGTACCTAAAATGCCTCCACCTAAAGCACCTATCTTACCACCTAAAGAAGACCAAAGACTTTTTCCTTTAGCTTTTTTCTCGGCTTTTTGTTGTAAATCTTGTTGCTCTTTAATCCAATCTTGTTGCTCTTTTTGTAATTTTTGCCTTTCTTGTGCTGCATGAGCACCCATTAAGGCAGCTCCAAAGTTCATTGCCATAATTTTACCTTTTTACAGATGTTGTATTTTATTAATATTTAAAGTCTTATTCAAATTAATTTTAGCTAAACTCCTTGACTTCCATCATAAACTAAAACTACTGTTGCATTGGTATCATTAGCATCATTAGTTGGATCAAAGCTAATAGCTATTATATCCCCTGCACTAAATGTATTGCTTGATGTAAAATCAAATTTATATGCAGTATCATCTGTTGTCATGTCTACTGTAACTGTAGCACTTGCTGTAGAGCTTGGTACTTCTACACCTGTTGAAGATTTATGAAAACCAACTATTGTTGAGCCACAAGCCTCTTCACTTCTAAAAACAACTTGATCTAAATAACCATCAAAAGGAACAACAAAATGCCTATAATCATTGCCACCACTTGTGCTTGAACTTTCACCTGTACTTGAGCCAAGAGGTATATAAACTTTTGTACCTGCTGTATAGCTATAATTAAAACCACTTGATTTAATATCTCTAATAGTATTATCTACATAAGCTTTTATAGATTGTTGAGTAGCTAAAGCATTTGCATCATTAGATGTCATGTCATCTTCATCTCTAATTATATCAGCAGTTGCCCCACCATCATTAAAAGTAAATCTTGCTGCACCAATAAGCCTTGAACCATTAAAGCTTACATTAGATGTAGAAGATATAATTAAATCAGTACCATCTCCTTTTATGTATTCATCTGCATCCCCAAAAGTAACTTTTCCATCATTAGGCATTGTAATATGACCTGCTACTGTAATAACTGAACTTGTACCACTGCCTATAGCAATATCTATCTCATCTTCTGCATCTCCATCAGTTAAGACTAATCCAGAAACAGATTCAGCATCATGAGATGAAACTTTAAAACTAAGCTTACCACCCTCTTGCCCATCAGTAGCTGCAGCTATTTCACCAAGTATTTGAGCATAAGTAGTTACATTTCCTCCTGCATCATCACTATTAAAATCTATTCTACCTATATCATCACCTACTGTACCTACATCATTAGATGGTCTTGTTTCAAATGTGATAACAGGAGGAGTTCCATAAGCATCTGAAGTATTATGCAATTTTAATCTTGGAGTAGATGAACCACTGTCTTGTATAGTAACATCTCCACCATCTGCATCTAAAAGAATATCTCCACTTGAAGTTATTGTCAAGTCTGTACCATCACCTTTTATATACTCACCTGCATCACCAAAGATTATTTTGCCATCATCAGGTAGTTTAACATTTCCTTGAGATATTTGAAGAGCATAGTTATTAGTTATAGTCTGGTTTGTAGATGCAAGGGTTTCACCTCCTATAAGCAATGTAGCTGCAGTAGGAGTAGTTACAGAGCTATTAGTAGCAGTTAAAGCATGTTTGTTTAACCTATAAGCATAAAAGTTAGAAGATGCTGTTCCACTTGCACTTGTAGTCGCATCATTAAAAATGGTAGTATCTGTATCAAACACATGCCCATCTGTAGAAAGGGTAATGTCGGTATTAGCTATATCTATAGCAGTTTTACCTGTTAAAGTGCCACCTGCAAGAGGTAAATAGCTACCAAATGTAGTTACTAAAGTAAGATCTATTGCATTACCACTATTTAATGAAGCATGTTGATATTTTAATTTATTATCTGAAGTATCTAAAAATAATATACCTGCTCCATCACCTGGTATAGCACCACCACTTGGTGCAGTTGTTTCAGTAAACTTTAAGACTCCTTTAGGAATATTGACTTGTGCATTATTTGTATCAAAGCTAAGTATAGTATGTACACCACCACCATATTTAAACATTCCTGCAGCAGTTCCAGAAGGTAGAGCAAATATAGGAGCTTTTGCACTACCAGATAATCCACCTAAATCTATATATCTGCTACCTGAAACTTCTTCTTCTTCAACTAATGTAGTAGATTTAGTAGCACCATGTTTTCTAAAAGATAAATAATCTATCCCACTTGAAGAATCTTTTTCTAACCTTATAGCTCCTTGTTCAGATTTAGTATCTCCTATATATATACTATTACCTGATACAACTAAAGAGTTTATAGGGTTGTCTGGCTCACCAACTACAAATCCAGAGCTTTCTGGAATAACTTTACTTGAAGCATTTAAAGTTTTATACCATCTTCCTAATGCTTTAAAATAAAGAAAGACACCTTCATCTGTTTGTCTTATAGAAAAGTCTCCATCATTGCCTTCAGAATTTAAAGGTTTATGTTTTTTTATTTGAGGCTTTTCTTGTTTTCTTTGAAATATTCCTCTCTTCTCTCTATCCCAAGTCACTATCTATTTTGTTCCAATAATTTTTGTTCTATATACTACACTAAGATTGTCAATTTCAAATTCAGAAGGAACAGTATTTCCTGTTTCTACATTTAATTTTAAACCAAAACTATAAACATTATTAGCTTCACTTGAAGTATTTGGTTTTAATTCTGCTCTTGTCCATTCAGATTCTTTAGAACATTTAACTGAAGTTAAGTGAAACTTATTATATTCATCTGTAGTAGCTGGATTATAGTTAGTAAATAACTCTAAGTCTCCAGAGCCATCATATTCAACAGCTCTAAAACATATAGCTAAAAATGTATCAGTAGCTGAAGTAAATTCAAAACTATGAGTTCCAGATGTACCAATTATCATATGCCCTAACTGATTGCTATTGTTTTTACTATTTGCATGAGTGTCATAAGTATTAGTTACCCATGCCATAACTGGAGGAGCTACTTTATTTTGAACTTCACTATTGCCTGATGTCCATCTAAAATAAGTAATATCTACTCTATATGTAGAGTTTTCTAAAACTGTTATAGGGTGATATAGGATTATATCACTATCTGGATCATTAGTAATACTACAAGTTTGATTTAATATTTGTATTTGTCCATCTGCACCAGCACTATGTGTATACCAACTTAATGAACCTACTTGATTTGAATCACCAGCTGGCAAAGTTTCAACAGGATGATTTATTTTAAATACGCTTCCTGATACTAATTCTGATGTTCCTGAAGAAGTCTCTACAAGTTCTCCTCCACTACCAACAGAAGCAGGAGTAGTACTAAAAGCTAATGATTCTCCATAGTTACCATCTGTACAATAAGTTGCTAAAACATTAGTTACACCTTTAGATCTAAAAGATAAAAAAGCTTTATATATTTTCTTTCTTACATTTGGTTGCCCAAAATCTAAATCTTTAAAGAAAAGACTAAATTCAGTATTACTTTGTTGCTCATCTTCCCATCTTAAAGTAGAAAGAGTTGTGCTATCTAATTGAGCAAAATGAGGTATACCTGAATCATCTACTATAAAATTACTTCTTTTATAAGACCAGTTTCCTAAAGCTCCACCTACAAAGCTTAAAGATTTCTTAACAAAATCATATATCCATCCATCATTAGAATAGTTATCTTGAAAACCTAATGATATTAAAAGCTTTTTAGCTGTAGGTATATAAGTTATTGCAGGTGATTTTGTATCATCAACATTCCATCTCATGTTAGGAGTAATTCTTCTTCCAGAATAAGGACTTAATAATTGCTCTACAAGATTTATAGCTTGATTCTCTCTATATATATAAAGTCCTTTTTTATTAATCCAGCATATCCCATACTCTGTTTCAACTACTTGAGTTTGACTTAATACACCTAAGTCAGTAAACTTATTTTCAACAAACTCAGTTCCATCTTGAGCTACATTAATTACATATACAGACTTTCTTTTAAATACTAAAAGTCTATCACCAAATCCTTCTAATGCAGTTATTTGATCTCCATCATTAGCAGCTACATCCATCTTATGAGTAGCTGGAAAAGTATCATATTGAGGATTACCTTCAAAGTTTATAGGACTTCTGATGATTCTGTCAGGATAAGTTTTAGCTTCATTTCCACCAACTGTATAGTCTTGAATTATATTTCCTATATAAACTCTATTATTAAATATTGTATGGCATTTAAATCTTGCATCTGTTACTTCTAAAGGACCATATCCATTAAGCATATCATAAGTAACAGTCTTAGGCATATCTTCAAAGTCAAAAGTATTTGAGGTAGAAACTAAAGTTGCTCCTTGCAATCCTGTAGGGCATTCATGAACATCAGTAGTATCTTCATTCCAATCTGTATATTCACTTTCATTAAATTTTTTGCATCCTTTAATAAAATCAATATCTAAAAGATGATACAAAGTACCATCTCCATCTACTGGATCTGAATAATAAAGCCTTGCACCTGTAATTCTTGTATTGAAATCAGTACCTGAAGTTGCATTATAATCTATAATCACACCAATACTTACAGTAGTATCAACAGATATACTCATATTTGTCGCAGGACCTACTGGAGACTCTTGAGAGCCATCATAGATATAAGACAAATAAAAACTATAAGTTCCAGCAATCCAAGTACCTACATTACCTAAATCATCTATACTTATTTGTAAAGTATCTGTAGCAACATCACAATTCCCCCCACCTTCATTAACTATTGCACTTCTTCCAGGACTTTCATTTCCATTTTGAAAGTCATTACTGAATGCAGTGTTTCCATTAGGAGGCATGATTTTAGTAGTAGTAGTATACCATTCATTTAAATCTTTATTAGCATCACCAAAAAGTTTTCTTTTTATATGCCCATGCCAAGTAGATTTAGCATCATAATTGCCACTTGAGTCTAAACCTAAAAAGCGATTGTAAATCCTTAAAGATGCATCAGCAAAATAAAAGTTTAAAGCTCTTCTGTTTGCTCCTATATCGCTTCCTATATCTATAATATCTACATCCCAATTATCATCAGTAGAATCATAGATTGCTACTTTGTCTACATTACCTATTACAAAAAACTCTGCTCCACTATCTTGCAATAAAGGTGTAGATATAAGTGATCCACCAGAAAGCATACTATAGTCATGAGAAAAATGAAAGAAAGATGTTCCAGATTCAAATCCTGAAGCTGTAACTGTAGCAGCTGGAGCTGATCCTCCTACTGCTTTACCAGCCATTCTAATTCTGCCTTTTTCATCAAAAGCTACAGACTTAGCTTTAATTACTTGATTATCTTGAACATCTCTTGGAGAATCTATACCATTGATACCACCAGAGAAATCAGATTGATTGTATATCTGCTTAGGCAATTACTTCTTCTCTATAGCATCTTGTAAAGCTTCTTGCATAGCTTCATATAATGCATCTAATAACTCAGCTTCTGTTTCTTCTGAAATCATAGGTAAGTTCATTTTCTTATTAAGCTGTTTGATGACTTTTTCTTTAGTGTCATCATTAAGAATCATTTCAACAGCAATC
>Ga0209645_1000676_pt1 | contig 17512 bp, 34 predicted proteins | sample ETNvirenome_6_30_FD_184070 | JGI IMG/M metagenome (GOLD analysis project Ga0209645, IMG submission 184070) | Marine viral communities from the Pacific Ocean - ETNP_6_30 (SPAdes) (version 2) | ecosystem: Environmental > Aquatic > Marine > Oceanic | place: Pacific Ocean | collected 2013-06-19
ATGAGAGTAAAAATTGTAGGACCATTTGATGAAGAAACTGGTTTAGTAGTCCAAGGAATTTTAGATTGTTGCTTTGATATTTTTACTAAACTACCTGTATACGACCTTGAAAATCGTAAACTTATGAAAATGAATTAGGTTATAATAAATCATGTCTATAAAAATATTAGAAGAATACTGGAGGGATCAAGAGTACGCTACTCCCTTTGAAGTTTTAATGTTGGCTAAAGTCGATGAATCTTCAGAGAGCTACCTCAAACGTAGAGACGGACACATTATTTTAATGATAGCTTTTAAACATCTTAATGAAGAAAAAGAAATTAACACCTAAGCAAGAAAAGTTTGCACAGAACGTGGCTAAAGGTATGACTCAAAAAGATGCTGCCATTAAAGCAGGGTACAGTGAAAAGAAAGCTGTTAAAACAGGTTACGAATTAGCCAGTAAAAATAACCCTCACGTACAGCAAAAAATACAAGCACTTCAAGAAAAAGCCAGTAACAAAGTGGCTCTTGATTTAGCTACACATCTTACCGACCTAAAAGATATACGAGAGGGAGCTTTGCGTAACGGAGCATGGTCAGCAGCAGTCACTGCAGAAGTGGCTAGGGGTAAGGCAGCAGGACTGTACGTTAATCGTAGTGAACTGACCGTCAACCGTGTGGACGTTATGTCAAAAGAAGAAGTTTTAGAACGTATGAAACAACTCTATCATGATACAGGTGGCATACTGCCTACTGGTAAAGTGATAGAACTAGAGAAAGAAGAAACAGAAAATGTCGAATATTCATTACCTAAAGGGAGCACTTAAACACTTCAATCCTCAGTTTGAGCACTGGGATGAACCTGTTGTGCGTAAAACTAAAAACGGTATGGTCTACGGTAGACCTAGTCGTGGCTTTGGTGACGCACCATTTGAGTATGCTGGTAAGCATATGGATCCTGAACCGTGGACTCCTGAACTAGAGGCTATAAAAGATCAAGCTGAAAACTTAGCTAGTGCTATTTATTTAGATTCAATTAAATTTACCTTTTGTCTTTGTGGTTTATATCCTGGTGAAGAAGGCATACCCCACCACAGTGATACCGTACCTACTCTTGATGATGTGGTTGTGTCTGTAAGTTTTGGTGCACCTAGAGTTTTTGCTTGGCGTACTTACCAAAACCCTATTAAGAAACACACTAATACTAGCGATATTTTTTTCGAGGAAAATTTCCTAAACAAAGAAACGTTTTATATTTTAGAACACGGAGACGTACTTATATTTGACGGTCACAGTCAAATGAAAAGTACTCACGCTGTGCCTGATTTACCTTTAGCTGAAGAAAGAATTAATTTAACCTTTAGGTCAGGTCTATGAAAAAAACTGCCTATAAAAAATTTGATCAACTTATGAAGTCTGGTAGGCTACAAAAAGTTATCAAACTTGCGATAGGCAAAAATAAAAATGCCAAAAAACAAAAAAGAAGTTAAGCACGTTCAAGTTATGAAACTCTGCATTATGACTGATGAAGATGTATTTAATGACAAAACATCTATTGATGAAATGATGGAGATAGTAGCCAAGCACATTGAAAACAAAAAGTTTTATTTTGAATTAATAAACCCAGTGAGGAAAAAAGATGCCTGAGTACAGTAAGTTAGCACCGTACAGATTAAAGAATACTATGCTAGGTATAAATAGTAGTTGGTGTATAGACAAAACAACTATCGAATTAATCCAGGAAAGTGAGCCTACCATACAAGAATATGAAGACAAGTGGGCACAGGTCGATATCAAAAATATTGTACAAGAATACGTAAAAGAAGAAGTAAAAGACGTTTACTCTATACCATTATTTACTGAAGAATTTTGTACCATGATGCTTGATGAAATAAAAAATATGGAAGAAGTTTTTGGTTTTGATGTTAACCCTACCGAAGATAAACTTAGACAAATACCAGAGATTACGCTTCATGACCGTTGTCCCGAGTTGTTTAATAATATGTGGAGCGTGGTACTTAATTATATGAACCCTGTCTTTATGAGTATTTGGCAACGGTACGTGGACCGTCCTGGCTCAATACAGTTAGCGAACTACAACTTAGCTGATAAGAATCAAGGTGCCTGGCATCATGATACGTCTGCAGATATTAGCGTTGTAGTTCCCTTAAATACTGGTGAATATGCGGGTGGTGGTACAGAGTTTCATGGTAGGGGAGTTGTAGATCCGCTTCCGTCTGGTCATGCTTTATTCTTTCCTAGTTTCAGTCACTTGCACCGTGGGCTACCAGTTAAAAAAGGCGATAGATATTTATTAGTGTTCTGGTTATTAGGAGCATTTGAATAGTATAATGATGCTAACAAAAACCTTTTATCTTTTTTACATCTAAGGTTTAATAAAACTAGGTTAAGTTTAAGGCGTTCGAGTCGCCAAGAAGGAAAACGCTACTTTGTTAGAGGTGAAGAACCCATAAGTGGCTAAGTGTGAAACTCAAGTCGCCAAAAAACGCAATATCTCTTATTCTTAACTTAGTGGTGCAGTATGGTAACGTCGACACGATTGCTTAATGAGGACCAAATAATTGCCACCAAATCCTCGCCACGACTTTTTTAAAAAACCTAGTCAGAACAACCGATAGATTAGGTATAGAATAGTGAGTTGCCGAAGGAAGAGGTACTTATCGTAAATGATGAATAATCCTGATAAGCCAAACTACAGGACAATGTTTGAACTATTTTATGGAGATGTTTGGTAGTTTTACTGCGTTAAAAAAATTACCACGTGGGGCTACACGTCAACAGTATAAGAGTTAGGTTGGTAACCTATCCGCCCCACACTTTTTATTTTTACATAGGGCTTTATTATCTTTGCGATGTAGGGCTAAATAACCTTATAGGTAATTTTTTAAAAACAAGGAATAATTATGAAACCACCACGTTTAAAACTAGTTAGCAATAACCCCAACCTGACTACATACTATGTACCGTTTACCTCTATACAGGTTGACTATTATCCAGTAAAAGCTATCAGCCCCGAGCAAGCCATTATGAAAGCTAACTCAGGTGAATTTGAACGTTTAGAAAAACGTGTGTCGCTTATAGAAACTGCTAGTAATGTGGTTTACGACCACTTGAATATTGACCCCAGTGAGTCTTTTGCTAGAGATATAGATATATACGATATAAAAGAACAAAGCTATGACCAAGTGCTTAACAATTAGTAATGAATAACCTCTGTACGTGGTGCGGAGAACCTATTAAACAACCTGAAGGTGCTGGTCGTCGTAGAAAATTTTGCTCAGATGAGTGTTCTAAACAAAAAAATTATTCTCTGAATAAATCTGTTTATGCAGAAAGTGGTATGGGAGCGTGTGGTCCTATAGGTCTTATAGAAGGCGAACACGTTAGTACCTCTTGGGCAGGTTCTTATGACGAACATTACGTTGACCCTGTTATACTTGCGCAAGCCGAACTAAATGAAAGCAACTTTATTTATTCTAATGAAATTATGCGTTCTAAAAATAAAGGCATTAATCTCCGTAGAGGTGGAGGCTGGTCAAAACCTGTGTCGCCAAAAAACCTCAATCGTTTCGTGTAAAAAAACTTTCTGATCCAACTTTACTAAAACTCCGATCGTTTATACTATATATACTGGTATATTTATATACCCATTTATAGGAGAATGTATGGCTAATAAAACAGCTACCAAAAAGTCAATGCTAAGCAGTGCTAAGACTCAAACTGAAACTGCCACAACAACGCCGAAAATTAAATTCGGTAGTTATAACCCAGACGCTAAATTAAAAGCGACTGGGAAACGAGTAACAGCTGAGCACAATAATGAGCGTGTAAAAGCTGTCAATGGTAAAACAATCAAAGAAGCTATAGCTACTGGGTTGTATACCATGAGTGGTATCAGATATGACATTGAAAAAGTCAAAACTCTTGAGATCGCTTAGTTTTGCTCAATGTAAGGTGGGGTTAAGTTTTACCCCACTTTACTTTACTTTCTTTTTGATCAGTTTTAAATTTAATTACTTAAATAAATACCTTAGGAGGTAGTATGAAAGAAGAAAATAATGGCTTACGAGCTATACTGATTGACCCTTTTAAAGAAAAGGTTCGTGTTGCGTACCCTGTCAGAGACGATTATATGGCGGAGTTAAAAAAGTGGATGGATATATCTTGTATTACTATAGTCACCCTTGATAAAAATAATATGCTAGTCCTTGATGATGACGGTTTATGTAGAAACCCTAACCGATATTTTCATTGGGCTCCGATTAACTATAATTTTGCTGGTAAGGCAGTAATATTAGGTTATGACGAAGAAGGTGAAACAGTTGACTGTACTTATGTTGCTAGTGTAGTGGAAGACCAGCTAGTTAAGTGGATTCCAGAAGGCTATAGAGAAGAACCCTTCATGCAGTTTATACCTATATCATGACACAGTATAAAGATATAGTCAAAAAGCGTAACGAAGAGTTAGTAGAGGAACGTGATATGAGTTCCGTTACAGCTATAACTCGTGTAATTAATAAAGCGAAAAACATTGATTACACTACGACCTACTATAAGAACGGCAAACAAGTGCGTTCTTATAAGGATAAACGAAAAAAAGATGAGGTTATACAGGAGGCTTTTATATGTTGACGTATCCTTTACCTCCTTTATAATGTGCGTTAACATGGTGAGATTTTTTAGTTTGCAAGAGTTTTGTCACTCACTTAAATCAACAAAGACTCTTCTAATCGAGCAAGGGTGTTGTATTATTGTCCCTTCATAGCAAGTTTGGCTCACTTGTGCTCAGAAACGAGCCTTATATTTAAACAACATAGGAGTATATAATGGCTAGAGATTTAAATTTATTAGAAGAATCTATTACTGTATGGGCTAGGCAACGTGGTCTGTTGACCGCTGACGTTCAGCCTGAAAAACAAATGCTAAAACTAGTTGAAGAAGTAGGTGAACTTGCTAAGGGCATAGCCTACCGAGACAAGTGGTCTACCTCTGACGGCATAGGTGATGTATTTGTTTGCTTAGTGGTATTAGCTGAGCAACTTGACCTAACTCTTACCGAGTGTGTAAGCCAAGCATACGATGAAATAAAAGACCGTAAGGGAGTACTTGAAGACGGGCTGTTTAAAAAGAATAGTGATGTACCTGAACTACCTTAACCATCGTATTGATCGCGTTTACTATATATGTAGTTAAATAAATATTTGGAGAATATTATGAGCGAAAACCCTATTATAAACATGTTACCTAAACGTAGGTTCACTGACTATTGTGACGGCTGTCAACAATTAGGTGAAAAACAAGTAAGCGGTGTTAAACGACACCGTTCTATGCCACTTGATACGTGGCTCGTGGAACTTAGCTGTAGTGAGTTTGAAGATACACGTGAAACCGTGCTTTGTTCTAACTGTATTGACTCAGCTAGTAAAGAAGAGTTTATGAATCTTAAAACTAATGAAGATTATAAACCTTTTTATGTTGATAAAGTTGTTAACGAATTTATTGATAAAGTTAACAAAAATTGAGGAGAAATTATGTATAGTAAACTAACTCATAAACAACAAGCAGAAAATGCTTATAATCATGGCGTTGAAGATGCCACTAACGGCAGGGAGCGTAAAAATTCTTCTGACTTTTATGGACCGTATAACAATGAATACGATAACGGCTATCAATCAGTTTTAAATAAAAGAAAAGAAAACATTGAAGACCTTTCTGCTTTCTTTGACTTTGGTGGTAAACGATGAGTAGACTTAAAGATTTAATGTTAGACGTTCAGTGTGATTTAGAACTTGTAATTTCTAATAAACCTCATTTAACTAAAAATCAAGCTATTGCTACTGTTGCTGTCGCACGTGAGTTAGCTAAACGTGAGTTTGTAGATACCGAGTTTATTACACAAGTGTACGACCTTACGATGTCTGGTGGTCATACGGATCTTTACTAAAATCTTTTTACTGAACTTACTTAACCATCATATACATCAAAGCTATATTAAAAGCTACTTAACTAAACAATTAATTATAGGAGGATGTTATGGTAAGTAGTGTAACTAAACAAATCGAGGATAATTTATTTATGACTCGTAAAGAAGACGGTATTTATTTTCATACCGCTCAGGCACTTAAATATAGTAGAAATGGTGCTCATTTTTACGACGGTGCTTATGTCACTAGGCTTAATTCTAAGCACGTAATAAACGAAAGGGATTATACTCCAGAGTTACTGGAAGAATTTGAGAATGCCCCTACGTTATTTCAATATAAGTTAAATCGCTAGTGGTTGAGTGTAAAAACTGTAGTGAACTTAATATTAGTCGGGAGCGTTATGCTCTCGGCTATTTTACTTGTTTAACTTGTGGTGAAAAAGAGGCTCAAACACTCGCTAATACTCGTAAACAGCAAGTGGCTCCTGTGTACAATAAAGGAGCTTATCAATACATTACAGAAAATGATCTTGAAACTATTGGTAGGTAATTTTACTAGGGCTACGGTTATGATGCCTAAAATAGGACGCTATAGGACGCGTTTTAAGGCTATGATTTACTTAGGGCTACCTACCCCCTACCCCTATACATCAAACGGTCTAACGGCTTTAAAATATTTTAGGATATTACTTAACCATCACATAGATCGTAGCTACTATAAACCTATAGTAAATAAGGAGTAAAACTATGAATAGAAAAAGTCTAAGAAAAGGTGTTACTTATATTTCCTATGATACGTGTGAAGACTTCGTTAAAGGTATGAGTATTGATACCGATATTGAAGTTACCGTTGATAACTGGCGTGAAGACCTAAAAGCTCATCAAGTCAATACTGACGCGGAAGTAGAGTTAAGCACAGGTGGGTTAGTGATATATAGCTGTTCCCATGGTGAGTTTAACTACGTCATACACCACTACTTAACTTATGTAGACGGTAAACATGGCGACTTATTTGACGTATTTACGGAATATGATAACTCAAGTTTATGGGTCGACAATGTCGTTGACGGTATGCTTGAATTAGTAGTCAAATGACTAGTCTCTCTGTCCTCCATACTAACGAGGCTAGTTTAGAGCAAGAGGTTTATTTAGTACCTCTATATTAGCAAGCGTGGTTCACTTGTGCTCGCAAACGAACCACTTAAATTTTAGGAGAAATTATGAATAATTTTAAAACATATGTTAACTACGCTCAGCCTGTGGTTGAAGCTATAAATAAACACCACAATGAATTTTACTTACTTCAATATTGTGGTATACGTCCTCAAGACTTATGTGTTGATGAAGAAAATTTAATAAAGTTTGAGGCTAGTGGCGAACCTGGAGCTTTTAAAGGCGATATACCTTTAATATATGCCCAGTATGGCGAGGAAACTGGTGCCAGCCTAGCTATTGAACTTACTGCTGAACACCGTAAGTTACTGAGTAAAGAATTAGCCTTTGAACTTTTTGGTGAGCACTTTGATTTATGGGAAGACGGAGTTGTGTATGCGTTACTTGACCATGAATATTATCAAACCTGTAGTGGTTTTGCGGTTCATGAAATAGTTGACCCCACTAGTGGTGGTGTAGGTAATGCTCTGGACTTTATTTCAGACAGATTAAAGCTACCTTTCTTTAACCTTCATGAAGGTAAGAGCAATTTAGATTTCATTTTAGATTAATAACATAGGAGAAAAAAATGTATAATGAAGCAGAAAAAAATAAATTTATAAATATCACACCAGATATGCATAAAGAATTAAAAGAGTTTTGTGATGAGCACGGGCTTACTATGGCAGGTGTCGCTGGGAAAGCGATCACAAAATATATGTCGGAATTAAAAACATTATTTGAACTAATGGATAGGAAATGAGTTATAACATCGGCATATTAGGTTTTGGCTTTGTTGGGCAGGCAGTGGCAAATGCTTTCCATCCCTATAGAGGTAGAGTTTGGACCGTGGACCCGATTATTGGCAACGACATTAGCCTACTCTATGATAAAAACCGTGCGTCTGATGCGTTTATTGATTTCGTATTCATATGTGTACCCACTCCTTCGCTTGACTCTGGTGAAATAGACGCACGTATCGTACAAAAATGTACAGACGATATACTGCGTAATACTGATGCCATAGTTATTATAAAGTCAACCGTGACTCCTGGTCTTATACCTACTAGTTCTAGAGTGGTTTATAACCCTGAGTTCTTAACGGAAGCTAACGCTGAGGAAGATTTTATTAACGCTGAATATCATATACTGGGTGGAGAACCTGCAGCCTGTAGTGGAGTTATGAAACTCTACCGTGAGCAGTCAAACTTACGACATAAAGACTTTGTCGTTATGACTAAACAAGAAGCGAGCCTAGTTAAATACGCAACAAATGCTTTTCTAGCGACCAAAGTTACCTTCTTCAATCAACTGTATGATTTAGCTAACCAGTGCGGAGCCGACTATCAAATGATAGTAGATGCCGTAACTAACGATAAGCGTATAGGTGAGGGTCATACTAAGGTAGGTGACGGTGGGCGTAAAAGAGGGTACGGTGGTGCGTGTCTTCCTAAGGACGTGAATGCTTTGTTTCACTTTAGTAAGAAAAAGTTCAGTTTACTAAGGTTCGTGGACCGTATCAATAATAAGTACCGACGCTTATACGCTCCTGACGAAAGAGAGCGTCGTAATAATATTAATTATCATACCTGAACTAGCTTAACGATCATAAGCATCGTTTTTATAATTAACTTAGTTAATAAAAAAATATACAGGAGTATAAAATCATGAATATTATTAAACTAAATGATAATGTTGAAGAAAACGGTAAGTGGGAAGATATCCCCAATGGCGGACAAATTTTTAATGGTGCCGACGCTGGTGAGTTTCCTGATTATCCCTTGGGTGATGAGGTAGGTAGGTGTGAAAATAATACCTATGAGGGTGGCATAGTATTTCATACTAGTGAAGATGATAAGTATATTTATACTACTCATCGCTTCCCAGGTATGGGAGGAGACACTGGGTTAGTACTCAGGTTTTTAAAGTAATGAATATTTCAAGAAGCCGTAGGGTTCAGAACTGGGTAGACAGAATAGCTGCTCGTGGAGAAGTGTCTTCTGACTTAATAGAAGAAGCTGAAAAAGATATGAATAAACTAGAAAAAGAAAATATTCATGTAGACATAGGGTACGTCCTTTACAACTTAACGTATAGGTTGAATGAACGTTTTGGTCAACCTAGTAAAAAACCTACAGATTCATACGCTAAAGCCTGTAAGATTATACGGGAAGAAATACCTGAACAGCTAGAAGGTTACAGTAAAGAATATGCCGAACAATTAAAGCGTACCTTAATGAGTCCTGAAGGACTAAATATAATAATTCAGTTAAATGAAGATATCAAAAATTCAACTAAGTTCATACCCGAACTAGCTTAACCATCATAAGGATCAGGGCTATTATATATTTAATAGTTAAATATAAACAAGGAGGAACTAACTATGAAACGTTTAGATACTTTAATTAATATCCCTTACCCTGAGGGATTTTTCAAAGACGGACGCGAGTCAAACTGGTACATTGATATGTTTACTTTAGACGTCTATAAAAAAGTAAAATTCAACGATAAGGTCAAATACCTTGAGCAGATTGATAATATACCTAGTTTCGTGTTCGGTAGCTTAAAGCCTGAACATCAAAAATACCTAAGAAATAGGTTAAGGGGTGAGTCATGAAAATAATTAATAACTTTGACGACTGGGCTAAGTATTACCCTGCTGTGGAATCTGAAATACCAGAAGGTGTCACTCTACAAATAATGCTTGACCACCCTAGTGAACTTAAAACTAGTGAAGGTCTTTATACTACTTTTATGTACGACGAAGAGAATACTTACTTTGAAACTTCTGGTGCTGCGTTTAATGCGGGAGGGTTTAAAATCCCTCAACGCTTTACTGATTTAGAACTTTATGAGTTAGTGTACCATATGTTTAAATTAATGCTAGAGGAGAAAATGTGAGTAATCTAAAAGATATTATGATTGACGCACAGGCTACAGCCCAGTGCCTAATACATGGGGAAGGTTATACCTACCAGATGTTTATTAGTACTATGACGGAAGACCACCCTGCGTGTCCCAGTGACTACTTTGATACACTCTGGAACGAGGAAATGAAAGAACGCTGGGAAAAAACTCTAAGCCTCAAAGGTTTAATGAGGTCAAAACGAAAGTGATGCCTATTAAGGGATCGATGGAGACATGGATTGTTTTCTATCTTGTAGAGAAAACAGCCAATAAGCCAATAGTGCATGGTCCGTGGTCCCTTGACACTACGATGTTTATTAAGGTTATTGCCTAACCTATTACCGACCTATTGGCTCTAAACAGCCAATAACAACGTGCGATGCTTATTTTTGATATCATCAGGAATCCACTGGTTCCCTATATAGCACCAACTATGATCCCCTCGGGAGACGGAGGGGGGACAAAAAGCTACAGTCCACGGTCCTAGATCCAGGAACCCTGCCAAACCACCCACCACGATCGTAATGACACGCACAACGGTCCGTGGTCCAGGGTTCAGATTGAGGGTATAAAGGGGGTAGGATCATGATCCCAGGATCCCAAATTAATTTAATCTTTTTTATACGAGCTATTTACTTTATATACGATCGGGCTTATAATATACTCAGTTAGTTAAAAAGGAGGTAATATGACTAATCTAAAAAAAGCTACTAAATCCGTAGCTCCTAAAGTTAACGCTCAAACGTTAACCTACGTCCCTAATAAAGCTCGCGCCGAGCACAACGTCAAACGAGCTAAAGCCGTTCAAGGTATGACCTACGAACAGGCTATAGAGCACTATAAGACGCTCGGCTTAAAGGAGCGAGCTTTAAAATACGACTTGAATAAAATCAAGTCCTTAAAGCTAGGCTGACGGTCAGGGGAGCTTCGGCTCCCCTCTTTTTATCCCTGACCATTAGATCGTGATCGCGATCGTCGCCTTCGGCGACGACAACAGAAGACAGGAACCAGACACCAGGAACCAGGAGCGTCGCCTGACGGCGACGCACCAAGATCCAGGAGCCGTCGCCTACGGCGACGGACACACCTCGCAGATCCCAGGAAGCAAGGACCTCACAGATCTCGGGAAGCCCAGATTCCAGGAAGCAGGTCAGTCGCCCTAGGATCACGATCCCTGTATATATGATTAAAATCTTAAAATTTATTTTAGGCGTAAAAAAAGGGCTAGTTTAACTAGCCCTTTAGGTTAGGTTATTAACCTAGCGTATAGCCTTTAGGTACGCTTAGGCTTTTAACTTTAAATATATCGTAAGTTATAGCCCTTTTAGGGTTTAACTTAGGGTTATTAGGGTTTAAAACGGGTAACGTTTTATATATAGCTAACGCGTCGCTATAAGTTTTACCGTTAACTTTATTAGCCCGTTCGCTATTAGCCGTAGCTAAACGCCCTTTATTAGTAAAAGTTAATATAGGGTTAATAGTACCTATATTTTCTTTAGTAATAACTTTACTAGTAACGTTAGTTTTAACGCTAGTAGTAGCTTTTTTAGTATTAGTATTTTTCATATTATTTTATACCTTTAGGGCTAGTTAAAAAAGTAGTTAAAAAACGCCCTTTAATTTTTTAACTAAGGTAATTATACCTTAAGTAAAGCCTTTATACCGTTATATACTAAAATAAACGTACTAATTTTAACGCCCTTTAAACCCGAGCGGTTAAGCCTTTTATACGTAAGTAAGTACTTACTTTAGGTTAGTAAGTACTTACTTACGCCCTAAGCCGTACGGCTACGACCGTCGCCTACGGCGACACAGTCCGCCTTCGGCGGATACAAACTAAGACAAAACAGACAGACAGACAGACGCAGAAAAGACAGACGCACAGCTATAACAGACGTAACAGCTGTCACAGATCAACAGTCCTCCAGTAGTCCGCTGTGCCACCCCCACCCCCCTTTATAGCAACTATGCATAGCGTAACGCCTGCGTCAATAATCAGAGGAGCCATTTACTATAAACTTTACTTTTAGGTCAGTCACTATAAAATACTGAGTATGACGCGGAAAGGGACTCCTACTAAAAATTTTTACTGCAAAATTTTTTAGCTATGAGAGACTATTTGAAATCAATAACTGAGGTTTGCCCTTTTAGTCTAAAGCACTTTGACAACGGAGAAATACCCATACTACATTATTCAGAGCCTTTAGTCCGTGAGTTATATACCGAACTAGACAAGTATCCTGCTATTTTATTCAAAGTTCATAGCACGGTGTGTCGCAAAGTCCTAGAGTCCACGGCACACGAACTAGCGGACGAATACCCTGAGGCAGAGTGGTTTTGGTCACATCCCGATGAAGGTAGAAACTCGACCCTTGTCCCTGTGCTAATTATGCAAAATAGAGAACACTTGGCTAATGCTCGTAAAGAGTTTAAACTAAACCGTAATGGCTAAGCAGTGGGTAAAGCAAAAAATAGAACATGTCAAAAAGAAGACATCTATAGGTAACTCACGCATGAGCCACGGAGCAGGCACCAATAAAAATCAACGACGTAAAAAATACAGAGGGCAAGGCAAATAAAAACTAGCTCAGCTAAAGCTAAAGGTCGTCGCCTACAACAATGGGTACGGACTAAGCTCATAGAACTATTGTCCGTGGACCCAGAGGACATAGAATCACGACCCATGGGCAGTAGTGGTGAAGACCTCATTATGGGCGTACAAACTAAAAAACTATTTCCTTATAGTGTGGAGTGTAAAAATCAAGAAGCCGTCAACGTGTGGAAAGCCTACGAGCAATGTTCAAGTAACACTAGCCCAAACGTAGAAAGTCTAGTTATAATAAAAAGAAACAAAAGTAAACCGTTAGCTTTAGTTGACGCAGAATACTTTATAAACTTACACAAACAAGATGGATGAATACCAAGAATATCTTAGACTATTCGGCGACTTGCCTTTTGGTATGCGTCCTAAATTTGAAGACTATCAAAAACAAGTAAGTGCACAAACAGCACGCGACACTTTAACTCAAGGTATAGCAGAGGGAGATTTAGATAAAGCCTATAAAGAAGGTTTTGAAAAACTACCGTTAATGGATCAATTACTTTATGGCGTGGCACCTGTCACTGGCGAAGCATTGGCTACCTATGAAATACCAGAATTTAAAGAACGTGGCGATACAGCTAGAAAAGAAGGCAGATACCTAGACGCAGCAGGTAACTATTTAATTAGTGGGCTTAACGCTATGAGTTTGATTCCTGTAGTGGGCAAAGTTCCAGGTTTAGTAGGCGACGCAGCAAGAATATTAGGTAGAGGCACACGAGCAGCAAAACCTATAGATGAGGACATGGTGGGTGGTCCGCCTATTAGCCCTAACGTTGGACCGTCAGACTATCAAGTAGATATGAAGCTGGGTCCAAGACAAGGTGGTTACGCACCTCCCGTAATGTCTTTAGCAGATGAAGCAGTGATCAAAACTCCAGGCTTTGACTTTAATAAACCCTACCCTATAGAAGAAATGATCAATAGAATGTCTAAGTATCATAACCCTACAAAAAACAAAGGACCAGCAAACCCTAAAGTAAAACGACAGTTTGAAAATTTTGTCAGTGAAGAATTTTTAACTAAAGGTAAAGCTAGTCCTGCAGAACTACAAGCAGAAATACAAAAGAACAAAATGAGGTTCAAAGAAAGCCACACACAGTTTGAAGTAGAACCTTCTCTTGCTGAACAACCAGAAGGGCTACGTTATAGTGACGGTACGCCCTTTATACGCAAAATAGACCCAGAAATTAAAGGTTTTCCTGAAGAATTTCCTTTTAGAGACTCTGAAGGTCGTAACCAAATTTATATGTTAAAAACTGGAGAGAATTATCCGCTCAGTGCAGAAACACCTAGTAAGTACGGAGAACTTAATCTACGAGCATTTGGTAGTAAGTACGGCGACGAACCACTATTCAATGACGAGTATTCCCCTATGCACACTAGAGTAGGGCAAGGACCACAAGCCAACCTTGATCAAGACGTAGGTTCTTTAGGTAATAGAATAGTTCACGGACGTTACCGTATAGTAGAAAAAGACGGTAAGTCAGTAGGTGAACTTGCTGAAGCTCAAAGTGATAGATTTAAATTTACAGGTACAGGCGAACAAAGCGTAAACTTTATGTCACCAGGTCCAGCAAACAGAGGGCTAACTAGTTCACAAATAGCAGAACAAACAAGTAGCATCCGTTCATTTTTTGAAGACGTAACTCCAACTTTTATAAAAACTGTAGAAGCAATGTCTGATTTTGGGTCTGATTTTGGTGGTGTTAACCCCAATATGATATTAAATGGATTTTCTCATAGTGTAGGAGAAGCTATTTCAAGAAAATTATCTTCTATTCCTGGAGGAGTAGTAACTAATGTAGAAGATATGTTCGACGCTAAAAGCGTTAAAGAACTATTTAAAGAAGTGATGGATGATCCAGATTTTACTGCGGATTTACAGCATCTCGTAGATGGGCAGAAAGCAAGTGGTATGGACGTAAGTGATTCTATAAGGTTAAGGGATATTTTTGGCGACACTGCCAAAAGACCTAGTGTTGAACTTTATAAAAAAGGTATGTTAGATGCACTAGACCGTGCCGACCCAAAAGTAATGAATTATGTTATGAACCACCTTTCAACGTGGGTAAAACCTGTAGGCGACGACGTAAGTAAGATGAAATTACCACTAGCTGAAAAGAACGAGTGGTATGATTTAACGCTCAAACGTTTTATACAAGAAATGCATCAAGAAGGCGTAGATGTTATTCATATTCCTATTAATGGTAAAGCAACCCACAGACAAATGGGATTGAACCCCGTTACTGAAGAAGCTAAAAACTTAGGTAAAACTTACAAAAGACAAACAGATAGAGTTTTAAAAAATATTCAAAAAGAATATGGTTTCAAAATTACTCCTAAAGAAGTAATTGATGAGTTTGGTCAAGAGTTTTATGAAATAGCTTTAGATAACAACACTGCTAAAATAGGTGAAGTTTTAAAATACAACCGTGGTGGACTAGCTACCTTAATGCCTCTTAAATATTGAAAAAAGAATTATTAGAACAACTTCCTGAGGATGTCCTCAAAGAACACTTAGAACTGACCGAAAGGTTAGCAGAAATAGAACGTGTTGAAACTTGTCAAAATGAATTTTTAACTTTTGTTAAAAGTCAATGGCCACAATTTATTGCTGGTGCACACCATGCTAAAATGGCAGATGCTTTTGATCGTATAGCGAAAGGTAAAATAAAAAGGCTTATTATTAATATGCCACCACGGCACACGAAGAGTGAGTTTGCTTCACATTATTTTCCTGCTTATTTAGTAGGGCGTAACCCAAGTTTAAAAATACTACAAGCCACTCACACCGCAGACTTAGCAGTTAAGTTTGGTAGAAAAATTAGGGACTTAATGTTAACGGAAGATTTTCAAAAAGTTTTTCCTGACGTACTAATAAACCCAGATTCAAAAGCAGCAGGTAAATGGGAAACTCAAGATAAACGTGACCCAAAACGAAAGGGCGAGTACTATGCTGCTGGTGTAGGTGGTGCGTTAGCGGGACGTGGTGCGGACTTATTTATTATTGATGACCCTCACTCAGAACAAGACGCACTTAACCCTAAGTCTATGGAAGATACGTACGAGTGGTACACTTCTGGTCCAAGGCAAAGGTTACAGCCAGGAGGAAGCATTGTTATAGTTATGACACGTTGGAACGTTAACGATTTAACAGGTAGACTTTTAAAAGATATGGCTCGTGATCCTAAAGCAGATCAATGGGAACTTATTGAGCTTCCTGCTATATTGCCTAGTGGTGACCCACTATGGCCAGAGTATTGGTCAAAAGAAGAATTAGAAAGTGTACAAGCTACGTTAAGGGGTGGTCCAAAATGGCACGCTCAATACATGCAGAACCCTAGTTCAGAAGAAGGTGCTTTAATAAAACGTGAGTGGTGGCAAGAGTGGACTAATGAAAAACCGCCACGTTGTGAATATTTAATACAAAGTTACGATACTGCATTTTTAAAACGTGAGATGGCAGACTATTCAGCTATTACTACTTGGGGAGTATTTTACCCAGAAGGTAGTTTAGGTGAAAATTACTATGACGGCACAGCTCCACACATTATTTTATTAGACGCTATAAAAGGTAGGTACAGTTTTCCTGAACTAAAAGCTATAGCCCTAGAACAATATCACGAATGGCAACCTGACGTAACTATAATAGAAGGCAAAGCAAGTGGTATGCCCTTAACACAAGAATTACGAAATATAGGTATACCTGTACAAAACTTTACTCCGAGCAAAGGCAATGATAAAGTAGCTAGAGTGAACGCAAGTGCACCTTTGTTTGAGTCGGGAATGGTTTGGGCACCTGACACTAAATGGGCAAACGATGTTATAGAAGAATGCGCGATGTTTCCTGCTGGTGATCATGATGACTTAGTAGACTCAACCACTCAAGCACTATTACGTTTTAGGCAAGGTGGATTTGTAAAACTACCTAGTGACTATGAAGACGAAGAGCTATATCCTAAACGAAAAATAAGTTATTATTAACGCATGGCAATAGAAAGACAAAATCTCCAAGAAGGTGGCTTACCTGAAGAACTATTAAATCCAGTACAAGAAACGTTAGAAGTTGAGCTTCCTGAACAAATGAATATTCAAGGAGAACAAACTACTGCTTTTCAAGTTGATCCTTCTGGTAACTTAGTTCCTCTATTTGAAGAGGAAGAAATAGTAGTTACCGAACACCAAGTAAATTTAGCAGAAGTTTTAGATTCATCTTCTTTACAAACTTTATCAAGCGAACTAGTTGATGCTTTTGAACAAGATAAAGAATCACGTAAAGATTGGCTTGATGTATTTACTAAAGGTTTAGAATTACTAGGTATACAAACTGAAGAAAGAGAAGAACCTTTTCCTGGAGCTACAGGTGTACATCACCCTTTATTAAGTGAAGCAGTAACACAATTTCAAGCTCAAGCCTATAAAGAATTATTACCAAGTGGTGGTCCAGTAAAAACACGTGTCATGGGCAACGAAAGTCCAGAGGCAATGAGTCAAAGTCAACGTGTAAAAGAATTTATGAATTATCAAATTACTGAAGTCATGCAAGAGTATGACCCAGAAATGGATAGTTTATTGTTTTATTTACCGTTAGCTGGTAGTGCATTCAAAAAAGTTTATTACGATAACCTTTTAGGTAGGGCTACCAGTAGATTAGTTAAAGCTGAAGACTTAGTAGTAGCTTACGAAACTACAGATTTAGAAACTAGCCCACGTTTTACTCACGTTATCAGTATGACAGGTAACGATTTAAAAAAATTACAAATGAATGGTACGTACCGAGACGTACAAATAGGTGAAGCAGGGGTAGATTTAGAATATAACGAAGCAAAAGAAAAGATTGATGAGCTTCAAGGCATAGAACCACCTCTAGCTGACTATAATGAGTACTCAGTTTTAGAGTTACACGTCAATTTAGAGCTTCCAGA
>Ga0209645_1000677_pt1 | contig 17506 bp, 33 predicted proteins | sample ETNvirenome_6_30_FD_184070 | JGI IMG/M metagenome (GOLD analysis project Ga0209645, IMG submission 184070) | Marine viral communities from the Pacific Ocean - ETNP_6_30 (SPAdes) (version 2) | ecosystem: Environmental > Aquatic > Marine > Oceanic | place: Pacific Ocean | collected 2013-06-19
GTGTTGTTTAAAGATTCCATTTTGTTATAGTAATGGTGTCCTTAGGTGTTAGGACAATGGGTGGAGTACTGGTAGAGATCAGGGGTGGTCTTTACCAGTATTTTTTTTATCTAAGTGCATTTGCATTTCTAAATTAATAAATCCAAAAGCTCTTTCAAAACAAGCTTGCACCATTTCCTGAGAAACTTCTGGATCAGCCAAGATAACTTGTATTAAGTTCAAAACGTCTTGTTGATGCTTTTTAGATGGTGCTGTAAAGAATAAACAAAAACCTTGATATAAAGCTTCTTGTTGATTTGTTGGTGGTTCAAAATTAAAGTCAATCATTGTTTTTTCTCCAAAGCATCTAATCTGTCATTGATTTCAATAATTGCTTGCATTGCTTGATTTACTGAATTTGTAAGCTTAGTTTCAAAATCCAAACGTTTTTTTGATCTGATATTAAGTTCAAGAAAAACTCTTTTGTTTTTGTCATGCCAAATAGATAAATCTTTATAACCTTTTTCAAGATCAGCAAGCCTTTGCAATATGCGTTTCATTTCAAAAGTCATTTCTGAAGCTCCCTACACGCCATTTCAATATTGTTTTGATGACAGTCGTTGTATGTCATCTCATAAAGTGTCCCTGAGAGGGTTGTATAGAACAACCCCATGAAAGCGATAATTAAGAAAAAGTTTTGCATTTAAAATACCTTGCGAAAGAACGGCCTCTCAGCCATGACTTAATATTATATGCACTATGTTGCACTGTCAAGACCTATAAGATATTGTTACAGATCCATAACATTTAGATAAACTTACAGGGCAAGGGTGGACATATATATATTAATGATGTATTATTTAAATATGAGGTCGAGAGATCGGCTGATTATTCAAACTTCGCAAAGGATTCAAATGACAAAGCTTCCACAAACTCACTCAGCACTAAACAAAACAATCAATGGTCTTGAGTATTCTGAAAAACTAGGCAAATGTGTAAAAACTACTTATACATTTACTGATCTAGAAAAACAAGTTATGGATTTATTTCCTATCGCATGGTATGTAGATGACCTTGAAGCTTCTGACTTTGGTTTAGATGACCCCTCAGAGTGGTTATTAGATTGGGAAGAAGTTCAACCACTTACAAAAGTTCTAAACATTACACAAAATCAATTAAAAGGTGTAATCGGCTCTTTAGCTAATAAAGGTGCAATCGAGATAGAAGAAAGAGGACAAACAAAAGCAGAGAAAAGAATGTTTGGTGATGATCTTTACTGGCTTTCTTCCAGATGCTTTGAGTCACTTATAGCAAAATAATCTAAAACAAATCAGCCCCACCTCAACTGGTGGGGTCTTTATTCACCTATCACCCTAAAAACAAATGGAAAACTTACAACAAGAAATCTGCACAACAAATTTATATTGCATCTACACAGAGCAAATAGGCACTTGTTCCTTTGACCCAAATGCACACCAGTTCGTAGCACTTATTCAAAGGCTACCAAATGAAACACCAAAAGAGCAGAAGAGAAGAGCTTACAAAGTGGTGGACAACTGGATTAAAAAGCAAAAGAAATGGCCTGTACATGGCACAAAGAGAACTGTGTGGGATTGTGGTGTAATTATCAGAGATTACAGGCAGATGAAGCATACACAGGAGCTTAGTCTTATAAAAGACTTTCCAGAGCTTCCAGAGCTTGATGCATCACAATATCCAGTTTGGGAGGAATAGTAATGACACCAGATCAAAGACTTAAACTTGCTCAAGCCCTAATCACAGAGGCTGTTGTATGTTCAGACAAGAACGACATTGATGAAGCAAGACATCTTACACAGCTTGCCATAAGGCATGAATTTAAAGAAGTAATGGAACTCATCATTAAGGGTGACGTTGAACTATTCAAGTTGACTTTTAGAAAGATGTATTCAAAAAACATTAAAGAAAAAATTGTCTCAAGAGTCATGCTTGAGATTCTTATTGAAGATAAGGACTTTCAAAAAACATTCAGAGACAAATATATTCATGTAGCTCATGAACTTTGGATCTTTGAAAAGCAACAGGAGTGGAGGGGCGAATAATGTCAATCAAACCAGAAGAAACAAACTTGGGGCAATACAGCTTCAAGTTTACTCCTTACTCTAAGCAAGATCACTTTGCTCTTTGTCATTTAGCAAAGTTGCATGGCACATCAAAAGGCCAAGTAATTAAGATGGCTTTCCATGAGTGGCTTAAAGAAAACTTGCCAAGAGAGATTGAATTAGCTGCAATGATGGCAGAGATTATGGAGGTTCAAGATGACTCAGGACAAACTTGAATATCAGTTTAAAAAAGCTTTTCTGGAGCAAGAATCAGAAAAGTTTGTTGAGTATCTTTGTGAGCCTAGAACTAAGCCAGAGGTCTATGCAGCTATAGAAAAGATTGCATTGATACAGCTTCAGATCAAAAATATTGACGATATTATCTACACAGCTAATATTCCAGAATTTGATGATCCATTGATTTAAGGGTTAATATCTAAATGTAAGAGATTACAACTTCGTGTATTTAAAAACTACATGAACATTTTTCTTAACATCAAAGCTGAAGATGCCCACAGGCTCAGACAGTTTTTGAAAAAGAATCCATCAACACCATCTGGATCTGGTATTGCTAGAGAACATCTTGACGCTGGCATTATTTCCAGAGTTGTTTATTCTCTTGAACACGCTTTAAATGAATTATGAGTCGGGTAGCCTGATGATCCTTGCAAAGCGGATCTGAAAGCCATACAACACCTTTAGCAACACAAAGGAAAGGCAGGGGAGCAAGCGAAGTGCTTATCCATCACCCGACTACTCACACAACATATATTTAGCTTTTATATCTTCAACAATCATTTCTGGATATTGGATAGTGTGCCAAATATGGCCACAGTCATAACATTCTCTACGTCTGACAATAACGTGTTTTGAATTGCGGTCTGATCTTCTTACTTTTTGATCTGTGTATTCTTGGCATTTAGGACAGGCCACCCATGAAATCCGTTTCATTGATAGTTCTTATTTTAATGGTCGCACCAGTTTCAGATTCTGTTTCACAATACTTTTTGACAGCGTGTAAACTTACTACTTGGCTATCGTCAGCAAATGCGGATTTAGTGAGAGAATCCAGCAAGGCTCTACAATGTTTGTCTATATCACCTTTATTTTTGTTGGTTATATAGGTCGGTGCTGATTGACGAAGCATTTTATTTGGGAGATAGTGTCTTAACGGACGTTTAAACCAGAAAATAACATCAACCTCAACTGGTTCTTCGATTATATCGTCCACTATCAACTTTGCCCTAAGATTCACCTGTTTTCGCCATGATTTTAGACGTTTACTTGTCTCAACCATTATTCCATTACCAACATGTTTTTTACTGCCTTGAGGGGCAGATTCCATACCTTTTACAGAAATAATATATTCCATAGAAAATGAGTTTTATTCCAGAGAATACCCCATTCATAGCTTTGCCAACAGCATTAAAGGGCAAAGTAACACCATTTCAGCTATCAGTTTTATGGGTTTTGCAATCATATTATCCAAACATTTGGCCTAGCTATCAGACCATTTCTAATGATGCAAAAATGTCCAGAGACAAAGTTATCAAGACTGTTGCTGAACTTGTAGAACTAGGTTTGCTGCAAAAGCAATATAGGATCAATGAATTTGGTCAAAGAACTAACTGCTATAGAGTCACTATTTGGCATCAATGCAAGACACTTCCTGTACCAGATACCAGTATTCATGCGGGGTCGTTGATACATACTACCCCAGTCGTTGAGAACTACCCCCCCAGTACGCCACAGCGACCCCCCCAGTCGTTGTCAGCGACCCTAACTAAAACAATGTTAACTAAAACAAATAACTATAAAACTTTAAGTAAGAAAAAACCTGTAGATAAATTTTTTGAACCATTCTGGGAAGCTTACAGAAAGATACCTACTTCAATGCGTGTTGTATCACAATCTAAAAAGCTTGCAAAAGCCGAATTTAGTAAATTAAGTAAAAAGACACAGGAAAAGATACTTGACTGCTTACAAGCCGATATAAGAGCTAGATCAAAGCAGCTGAAGAATGATAACTTTACACCACTCTTTCCCGACTGCTTTCGTTATTTGAAAAATGGGCAGTTCGAGCAATATCTATTGACAGTATCTAAAAAAGCAACTACATTAGGAAAACCCAAACAAAACACCCCCTTTTAACACCCCATGAAGAATTACAAGCGGTCTGCTGTTGATCGAGAAGTCACTTTCAACGCACCTAAATACACTTGTTATGCTTGCAATGATACAGGCATAATCAGTAATTCAGATAAGCTAATAAACAATCATTTGCCAGACTATGACATTGATGACAAGGGAAGGCGGTTCTCAGGTCAGGATTTAGCTCTTATATGTTACTGCAATGCAGCTAACGCTCAATACGACATAGATGGTCAAATAATCCGTCATGGTTTTAGAGATTCAGATGGTCATATAAGAAACAATGTTGGTGTAGATATTCCAATCGACATTGTTAGAGACATACACAACATGAGAAAAGAAGGCTGGGAAAAGACAGAAAAGCTAATGAACAAGCTTATACAAAAAAATATTAAAAACCAAAAAGCTTCACTACCTTCAGAAATTCAAAAGGTAAAAGATCAACTAGCAAACTTTCAAATTAAATCATTATGAAAAACTACAAAATTCAAACTGTTCAACAACATCAAGAACAAAAGCAACAAAGAAATCAAACTATCTTACAAATGAGGCAAGATGGTCATACACTGCAATCAATAGCTAATAAATTTGGTTGTTCCAGAGAATGGATTAGATTGATTCTCAAAAACGATTTAAATACTACTGCTAAATTTAAATTTAATCCTCAACAACATTGTAAAGCAGATGAATATTCTGCCCTTGATATTACTGAGCTTACTGGTTATTCTTTCCATTACATTTATCAACTTATCAAAAAAAATTGGATTCCAAATTCTACAAGGTTTGTTAAAACACGTTTTTACCGTACACCTGATGCACATTTCTGGAAAAAAACTGATATTGATAGATGGATTGATATTAAATTAAAATACTTAAAAATTTCTCTTGATAGGTTTTTAAACTCCAGACTTAATGGATATGACGTTTATCACCCAAGTAATGGTCGCACTTATCGTGCTGCATATAATTTCTATCACCCTGATATACAAAAAAGATATAAATTACTTCTAGAACTACAGTCTGGTAACTCTAAAGGTAAACTTTCTTATAATTCAAAACACAATGATTTAGTAATGAAAGAGTTTAATGATTTAATTAAACCTACACAGTATGTTCCTTCTGATTATTCAAAATTCATAAACAAAATAACTACTAAAGATTTTGCTAATAAAGGTTTATATAACCACATGACAACAGCAAAGATTTTAGACATTTCTGGTACAACTATTAAAAGATATAGACTCTCAGGTTTTTTAAAAGAAGGTGTACACTACTTTGCTGGTGATCATTACTTTCACAGATATATGTATGATCCTGAGAAAACTAAAAAAGCAATGATAAAAGCTGGATATGACGTTGAATTTGCACAAAGTCTTAAAGATGCAAAAAGAGGTAAAAAATAATGAGAAAAACACTTGCAGACCTCAGAGGTAAGCTTGTTGCTTGGAAAGGTTGGGAAACAAGCCAGAGGCACAACAGAACATGGATTTGTATTTCTAAAGCTTATGTAATTCCATGGGATAGGAATATGGCAATACAAAAAATTGTTGAAAAAAAAGGTGGTTTTTATTTGCATCACTTTTGGCTAACAGGCGATAAGCAAAATAATGCACCACAACCTATCCATTTATACGACAAGGTAGGAGGTGTCGGTATTGTTCGTAGTTATATGAGGAACAATGGATCTATTGACTACACAATAAAAATGCCTTCTGATCTTTGGAATGTAGAAAGTTTTATTGATTTATACAATGAAGAGTATAAAAAAACTACAGAAAAACAAAAAATTCAAAGGCTAGAAGAAGGGCTACAACACATAAGAGAGCATGAAAAAAATGATGAACATATTTTATATGGTCTTACAAGATCAATAACCAGCTTAAAAAAAGAACTTGAAGAGGAAAAAAGATTTATAGAAAATTCTGTTGAAGCTACAAATAAAGCTTTGAAAACAGTAAAAATGAATGGTAAATGTAAAAAATTAGATTTAATAAAATTTCCTAACAGAAAACTTCGTACTCAAAAGGTTTTTTAAAATGGCAAAAAAAATGTTTTGTAGAGCTAAAAAACTTCCACCATTTGACTTAATAAAAAAACTTTTAAATTACAACATTATTACTGGTGTTTTTACTTGGAAAGTTAAAAAGTCCAACAAAAAAGCTGGTTCTGTTGCTGGTAGGGTTACAAAAAAAGGTTATGTTTATATAACCATTAATTGCAAAGGGTACGCTGCACATAGGCTTGCTTGGCTGTTAGTTACAAAAAAAGATCCGCACCCTTATGAAGTAGACCATAAAGATGGTAATACAGGTAATAATGCTTTTCATAATTTAAGGAAAGCTACAATACAACAAAATAGTAGCAACAGAAAAATTGGTTCCAATAATACATCAGGTTATAAATCAATTTCATTTATGCCTAATCAAACCTTAAATCCTTACTATGTTTGTATAAGTCAACAAAATAAAAGTTACTCACTTGGTTCTTTCCCTACATTGGAAAAAGCAATAAAAGCTAGAGACATAAAAGGAAAAGAAATCTATGGTGAATTTTATAGGCCATAATTATGAAAAACAAAGACTTCGACAGCTTCAACAATGACCGCATCAATGCACTTAGAAAGAGGATTGATGAACTAATATTTCTCAAAACAAGTTGGGAAAATCAAGCAAAACAAAAAAAAAACCATGAAACAAAAGAAAATTAAAAACATGACTATTAATGAAGTCAATTCTTACGCTGCTGAATGTTTGCAGTCCTTACAAACACAACATAAATTATTGGATTATTGGAAAAAACAAGATAGAGGACTTGAAGGTATTTTTGAGTTAACTGAATCAAAAAGAAGGCAAATTTATAAACAAAAGCTTATTTCAATGAAAGCTATCAGTGATTTACAAGATGTTTTAGTTGAAATACAAAAGCATCAAGACAAACATATACAAACCTATAAAACTCAAGCTGAATCTCTTGAAAAAGCACATATTGATGATTCTCACCGCTTAGATATTAGTAAGAAATCGACAAAAACTAGCGATTGACGCTACATTTAAAATAATAAAAACCATAATTCCATAGTGGCCAACGGCAGAACTAGCAAGAATGAGCATGAGTTCAGAGTGAACAAAGTGGCTAGTCTTTTGTCTGTTGGGACTGTTAGATCAGAGATAGTTCGATTTGCTTCGACAGAATGGGGTGTATCTTCAAGGACTGTAGATAGTTATATGCAAGATGCCAGAGAGATTTTGAAGCAAGATTTTGATATTGACCGCAGACAATTTACTGCTGAAGTTTTAGCACAATACGCATCACTAGCAAAAGAGGCTAGGAAATCAGGGCAGCTAACAGTTGCTTTGGGCTGTATAAATTCAATGGCAAAGGTCGGTCAGGTGATGTCTTGAGCATACTGAATAGGGAAGGTTCTGTATTAGATCATATAGGCAGTCATTACACTGACATTGATACTGGAGAGCTACTAGAAAGGATTAGAAATGACTTGCACCCACAGCAACAGCAGTTCTTTGATAATCAGAATGAGATAGTTGGGCTTTCTGCTGGATACGGTGCAGGGAAAACAAGATCGCTTTGTGCAATGGCCTTGAAGCTTATGGCTCAAAATGTAGGCTATATCGGTGCAATCCTTGAACCAACTGGCCCGCTTTTAAGAGACATCTGGCAAACAGACTTCGATCAGTTCCTTGAGCATTATGAAATACCTTACAGCTTCAGAGCCAGTCCTTTGCCTGAGTACGTTGTGCATCTGAAGGAGGGAGACTGCAAGCTGTTATGTAGGTCATTCGAGAACTGGAGTCGGATAATAGGCTTGAATCTGGCATTTTGCCTTGCAGACGAAATAGACGTTGTTAGCCCAAGTATTTGTGACAGGGCTTTCCCAAAGATACTAGGACGACTAAGGGCTGGTAATGTTCGACAGTTTTGTGCAGCTAGTACACCAGAAGGATTCCGCTGGTTATATAACACATTTGGTACAGATGAAGCAAAGGAAAGAAAAGATAGGCAGCTAATCAAGATGAGGACTCAAGATAACCCACATTTGCCCTCTGATTTTATAGAGCGTATGCAAGCTAACTACGATCCATCAATGTTGCAAGCCTACCTCAATGGAGAGTTTATTAATTTAACTACTGGGCAAATATATGATCGCTTTACCAGAGAAAACAATGTCACTACTTTTAAACCTGATATTGGCCTTGAACCCCTGAGAATCGGCTTGGATTTTAATATATCGAACATGAACTGCGTGATAGGTATTGTCCAAAATCAAAAATTGTTAATATTTGACGAAATTAGTGGGAGTCACGATACAGATAGCATTGCCCAAGAGATTAAAGCCAGATACCCTATGAATAAGATTTACATATACCCAGATGCAAGTGGAGGCAACAGAAGTACTAATGCAAGTCAGACGGACATTCAGATTCTTGAAGGATATGGGTTCAGCAATCAAAGCCCACGCAGCAACCCACCAGTCAGAGACAGGATTTCTTCCGTACAGGCTTTACTATGTAACGGCAAAGGGGAAAGCCGTTTACAAATCCATGCCAGTTGCAGAAAGCTAATTGAATCAATGGAACTTCAGTCATACACAGAAAAAGGAGAACCAGATAAAGAGTCAGGCTATGACCACATGGCTGATGCTTTAGGTTATCTTGTATGGCGTGAGTTCAATCCATTATTTGCTAGGTCGGGCAAACCTACAGGGATTAGAATATATTAAGAACATGATAGTATTGAGGCAAAACTGTGTATAGCTCACTAAATATTTACAATCAGCCCATAACACAAGCTGCCACCACAGTTGCAAGCCCAAATGCGGCTTACCAGAGAATGAGTCAGTTCTGGGATTTGATAACAGATTTGAAGGAAGGTACATACAAGATTAGGAGTGAACATAGAAAGTATTTGCCGCAAGAAAGTCGCGAGACAGACAGTAGCTATGATGTCAGACTCAGCAGGTCGACAGTAGTTCCTTATCTGCAACGAATCGAGAAAATGTTGTCAGGTATGTTGGTCAGGAAGCCAGTAAGACTTGATGATGTATCTGACTTAGTAAGAGAACAGTTGTTTGATGTTGACCTTGAAGGTAATGATCTAAACGTTTGGCTATACAACACAGCAAGACTAGCAATCAGCTTTGGTCATGTTGGAGTATTAGTAGATGCACCTAAAGAAGGGGACAAAACCAGACCATATTGGGTGACTTATACACCAAAAGATATTCTAGGATTTAGGTCTGAGATTATAGATGGTGTAAGGCAACTCACACAGTTGCGTTTACTAGAACAGGTTGTTGAACCAGACGGAAAGTATGGTGACAAGATCATTAAACAGATCAGGGTATTGGAAAGGGGCAGATACGAAATCCACAGAAAAGATGACAAAAAGAATGAATATAAATTATTTGATGAAGGTGAAATGAGCCTTAAGGACAAGATTCCTTTTACCATTGCCTACTCCAATAGAGTTGGATTTTATGAAAGCCGCAGTCCTTTGTATGACATTGCAGAACTAAACCTAAAGCATTACCAGATACAGTCTGACTTAGATAATATCTTGCATATCAGTTCTGTTCCTATGCTTGCTGTCTTTGGTTTTCCAAATGCAGATGAGATAACAACAGGCCCTAATGAAGCATTATCATTGCCACCTGAGTCTCGCATGGAATATATCAGCCCATCAGGAGACAGCTATGACAGCCAGTTCACAAGATTGAAGGATATTGCAGAACAGATCAATACTCTTTCACTAGCCGCAGTACTTGGACAGAAGTTGGTGGGAGAAACAGCAGAGGCCAAGCGAATAGACCGATCTCAGAATGACAGCACAATGATGGTTATTGCACAGCAAATGCAAGACTTGATTGATAACTGTTTGAAGTTTCACAGTGAATATCTCAATGAACCTAATGCTGGCAGTAGTTTTGTAAATAGAGACTTTGTAAGTGCAAGACTAGAGCCTCAGGAGATAACATCATTGCTCACATTGTTTACTGCTGGAACTATTACACAGGAAACATTGTTAAATCAACTTTCTGCTGGTGAGGTTCTTGGTGATGACTTTGATGTAGAGGAAGAGATCGAAGGCACACAGCAGGGAGGTCTTACAGAAGTAGAGCCACCAGAAGAACCTGACCCAGATCCAGAGGAGCAAGAGGAAGAATGATAAATGGATACTCCAGAGGTATTTTTTAGGGAGACTATTGATTTAGGTAGGTATAGCAATTCTGTTTCAAAAAAATTTGTCTCAACTTATAACGACATTATTGTTGCATCTGCAAAAAAACTAAGACAGATTGATTTAAGACAACAGGCAGCAGCAGAAGGTGTGATTGTTGCACCACAAACTAGAAAAAGGCTTAGAGCTATCATTGCTCAGTCAAAAACAAGTTTGAATACATGGGCCAAAACTACAACTAAAGAAATGACACAGGAGTTGCAAGGCTTGGCACTCTTACAGACTGATTTTATAAAGAATGAACTTCAGAAAGTAACAGCATCAGGTAATATTCCTATCAATAGTGTTGCTGTCAGTCCAAAATATGCAGAATCCTTTGTCACTACTGATCCAACACAGGTCAATATATTTACCAGTAAACAATTTACAGAAGATGACTTCGTAAAGTTTGGTTCTGGTAAGTTTGAACTTACGGCCAGACAAGGTGCAGCGATTACATTACCTAATGGCCAAACAGTTGAGAAAGCATTTAGAGGAATAGCAGAACGTCAGCAGGACGCACTCGCAAGGCATATAAGGCAAGGTGTGTTTTCAGGAGAGTCAACACAGCAAATCGCAAGACGAATGATAGGCAGACTTGAGTTTGGACAAAAGGGAAATGTAAGACAAATTGCAGCGGCTGGTGGTGAGATTACAAAGCTTGCTAATTATCAGGTGCGAACTATTGTAAGAACATCAATTAATCAAGTACAAAACCAAGCATCACAGGCTGTCTATGCAGCAAACAGTAAAGTCGCACCAAAATATCAATATGTCGCAACTCTTGATAGCAAAACAAGTGCAGTTTGCAGGGACTTAGATGGTAAGACTTTTGCATATAACAGAGGCCCAACACCACCACAGCATTTCAACTGCCGATCTACTACAGTTCCTGTTGTTGATTATGAAGGATTAAGTAAGAGAAAAGGTTTTGAGGATTTAAAGCCGCCACCAGTGGGCAAGGTTGTTACCAGACCAAGTGCAACAGGAAGAGTCCCACAAGACACTACTTATGGTGAGTGGTTATTAAAGCAAGATAAAAAGCTACAAGTTAAGACTTTAGGTAATGAAAAAAAAGTAAATTATTTTAAGCGTCTTGCAAAGAAAGAAGGTTCTGGACAGAAAGCAATAAAAAAACTTGTGCGTGATGATGACAGTGAAAGAAGTCTGAAGGATTTACAGAGAATCTATGGCAAGCCTACAAATATCAAACCGAAGCCCAAGCCTAAAGCGGTTGTAGGAACAGCTAAAGCATCTGACTTTGTTAAATCAAAACCGATTGAGAAACTAAGCAATAAAGATCAAATTAAAAATATCAAAGCATATAAGAAACATCTTAGAGATCAAGCTAAAGCACAGGGGAAAAAGATTTCACCTTTTGATCTTGGCCCTTATGACGATCAAATTGAAAGACTAGAGCAAGGGCTTACACCTTTTGATATGAGAGACTCAGAAAGACAGTTTACTAGAGGAGCAAATCTTGATTATCTATATTGGAGACAAAAAACTTTTAATAATAAACCTTTAAGAGTTAAAAATATTGATGAATTAAAGAAAAGAACAGATGTGGTAAAAGCTGCTGATGGAGAGAATTTAATTATTTACAGAGGGGTAGATGACAAAAAATTTGCAGAACAATTCAAGGGAATCGGTGAAAAAGGTGCTGAACATTTTGCTGGTAATGGTATTTATGGGAATGGTAGTTATGCAGCCGCAAGAAATATACATGGCCCAAAATCTATAGTCAACAAAGCTAATAATGATGCTCTTGCACTGGCAAAACAATACGCTGGTGAAAATCCAGAAATAAAAACCTTTTTAAATAAAACACAAACAAATGAAAGAGTAACAGCCTTTGCATTGAGAAAAGAAGCAAATGTTAAGACATGGAAAGCTGGTTCAAGTGTCAAAACTACAAGAAAAAGTCAGTTTCATGCTGGCCCAGATGGTGATTGGTATAAAGAAAACTTTTTGCCTTGGCGAGAAGAAACTATTGCAAAAGCAGAAAAATTAACTGGTTTAAAATATAATTCAGTAGGAGAAGCTTGTACTGCACTTGGAATAGACGCATATCAAGTACCTTTACCATTGACTGAAATGGACGAAGTAACAGGTGTTATAACAAGAACAACTTTTGATTACTGGGTAATACTCAACAGATCAGCTATAATAGTAAGTGATACTGTAGGCTTATGAACATTGATAAGCCTGATATATCTAGGCGGCTTGGTAAGTTGATGACTACCATGAATGTCCCTATTGCGTATCAGGAAGAATTTTTAAGAGAAGCTTTTAAGGCGAAAGATATGGATTCTTTTGTCAAGGACATCAATGCTGGAAAGTTTTTTAAATAATGCCACTCAAAAAAGGCAAATCACAAAAGACTATTTCTGGCAACATACGTTTGCTGATGAAAGAGGGCAAGACATTAAAACAAGCTCAAGCAATAGCTTTATCAACTGCTAAAAAACGCAAAAGGAAGTAAGATAAAGACAGCTACTTTTATTGTCATGCCTTCACACTACGGATCAATGAAGCCCAAAGGAACAAAGAAGAAAAAGAAAGGAGGCAAAAAGTAATGGGATACACTTTTAAGGTTCAAACTTATGACGAACCAAAGCCAAAGGCTGAAAACAGTGAAGTAAAGCCAAAAGCCAAAAAATCAAAAAAGAAAGGTGACTAGACGTTTTAGAAAAGTTCCAAAGGATAAAAAAACTGGCGTTGCTAAGAAATATCTTAGTGGGGCTAAAAATAAAGCTGCAAAGGCCGCTGAAATAAAGAGAACGGCAGCAGCTTACAAGCGTGGTGAAAAAATTGATATAAAAGCTGTATCCAAATCAAGAGTTGCCCAAGATGCCACCAAAAAAAAGAAAAAGCGCAAAAAAAGCACCAAGCGTTAAAAAACCCACTAAAACAGATGCACTTACTACAGCTTTGAAAAAAAAAGCGGATAGAAGTCGTTATACTGTAGGCGATTTGAAAAAAGTTTATGAAAGAGGTGTTGCTGCATATTTAGGAAGCGGATCAAGAAATGTTTCCGTTGGTACTTGGTCTATGGGTCGTGTAAGTAGTTTTGTTTCAGGTGATGGAGGAGCAAGAAAAGCTGATATTGATATTCATGAAAATAGATTAAAAAATCCAAAGAAGAAAAAATGAAACTAACTACCAGACAAAAAAACACACTTGCAAAACACCAAAAGGCTCATGGTCACACAAAGGCTCATATGGAATATATGAAACGCAAGATGAGAGAAGGGGTTTCATTTACTGAAGCACACAATATGGCAATGAAGAGGAAGGGCAAATGACATTAAGTAAAAAAGAAAAAATTGAACGTAAACTAAAAAAATATGGCTTAACAGAAGTTAATAAAGCCAAACCGACACCAAATCACCCAAGAAGTTCTCATGTTGTACTGGCTAAAGAAGGAGATAAAGTTAAATTAATAAGATTTGGACAACAGGGAGTAAAAGGGGCTGGTAAAAATCCAAAAACAAAATCAGAAAAGAAAAGAAGAGAAAGTTATTATGCAAGACATAACGCACAAAACCCAAATCCAACAATTATGTCACCTTTGTACTGGTCACATAAGGTCAAATGGTAATTTTAGGTTAATATTATAAATAAATATTACGATTTTTTATGGCTGACGAACCTATCAAACCAAATCCACCTATTAATACAACAGAAGTTGAAGCTTTGAGGGAAAGCGTTAGAAAGCTTGAAGCAAATAATAAAAAGTTGATGGATCAATATGTCAAAGCTCAAGAAACCGCAAAAGCTGTTCCACCAGATGTTGATGTAAATGCCTTAATTGCTTTTAAACAGCAGAAGGAACAAGAAGAGTTAGAAGCAAAAGGTAGATATGATGAGGCAATTGCAAAACAGGCACAGCAGTACCGTGATGCTGAAGAGGCAAAAAACAAAAGAATCCAAGAGCTAGAAGCTAGGCAGAGACAACTTGAAGTTGAAGCCCCAGCAGTTACAGCACTTGCTGATGTTGTACATGACCCTCAGTATGTGCTATCTCGCATAAGCAAAGATCAGCTTGCAAGAGAGGCAGATGGAACAGTTGTTGTTGTTGATGGGTATAACAGAACACCAGTTAAGGACTGGGCAATAACAAAAATGCCTTCATGGGTACAGAAGAACCCAAGACCACAGGGCGGTGGAGCAACGACAACAAAGGTTCAGACTGAAACAGTATTAGCTGGTGAAAAGAACCCCTTTGCACCTGATTCTTTCAACCTTACAGAACAAAGTAGGTTATATAGGACAGATATAAATAAATATAATATGCTCAAAAACGCAGTTAGCGGTTAATATAGGTTTATCTGGTTTGCACTGGCTAGGGTTTGCACCCGATGGTAAACATATTAATTAAATTCTAATGGCAACATTAAGATCGGATTTAATTATTCCTGAGGTGTTTACACCCTATTTGATCGAAGCTACTACACAGACTGATAGCTTTCTTCAAAGTGGGGTCGTGCAACCTTTGGCAGAATTAAATTTATCCGCAGAGCGTGGGGGCGATTTCGTCAAGCTTCCTTTTTATAAAGCAAATTTATCTGGAGATTTTGAAGTCTTAACAGATTCAACATCATTAACACCTAGCAAGATCACTGCTGACAACCAAATTGGAGTTGTACTTCATAGAGGTAGAGCTTTCAGTTCTAGAGATTTAGCTTCACTTGCAGTAGGTGGTGGCATAGATCCTATGGCTGCTATTGCTCAGAAGATGGCTGCTTATGTAAATAACCAAAAGCAAAAGGATTTATATTCTTGCTTAACTGGTGCATTTGGATCTATCAACGCAAACTCAAGTAGTTCAGCTTTATTTGATCTAACTATCGACAGTGAGTCTGGTGATACTCCTACAGTATTAAGCCCTCGTCATATCGCAAGAGCTAAATCAAAGCTTGGAGATCAAGGCGGCAAGCTTACAGCAATAGCAATGCACTCTAATGTTTATGGTGACTTGTTAGAGCGTAATATGATTGATCGCATCTATGACAACACAGGCGCACCAGATGGAGATGCTACAGGTGGTAGCACAACAAGAGCTTTTGATGGCCCTAATGTTGTTGAGACATTTGGTGGTTTAAGAATTATCGTTTCTGACGATATTCCAACAACAGGTTCTGGAGCCTCTACTGAGTATTCAACATTCTTCTTTACACAAGGAGCAGTTGTTACAGGTGAGCAAGCACCAATCAGAACACAAACAGATAGAGACATTCTTGCTCTTGAGGAAGCAATGGCAGTGGATCTTCACTACATCTATCACCCAGTCGGTCTTAAGTACGCAGTTTCAACAGTTAACCCAAGCAGAACAGTTTTGGAGACAGTTGGTTCATGGTCGAAAGTGTATGAGACAAAGAACATTGGTATTGTTCGCGCAACAAACGTATCTAATCAGGATTAATCATGCCATCACTATTTGAAGTAACTGCTGGGTCTTTAGTAGGCCCAACAGACGGTGGAACTGTAACTCAGGCCACAAACAAATCAACAGGTGTAACTCTAAATACAGAGTCTGGACAAATCACAATGAACAATGCACAGCTTGACGCTGGCACAGAAGTATCTTTCACAGTCACTAACAGTAAGTGTTCTGCAACTGATGCTCCTTATGCACTTCATTCATCAGGAGGAACTGGTGGAGCATATTTAATTAATGTCAACACTGTTGCTGCTGGGTCATTTAACATTACAGTTTCTAATGTATCTGCTGGCAACTTAAGTGAAGCTATTGTCATTACTTTTGTTGGACTTAAAGGTGCATCAAGCTAATGGCAATGTTCGCTTTTAGGCGAATGAGAGAACAAAATGAGGCTGCCCATAAAGCAGCTTCACTTGTTCAAACTCTTGAAAAGCCAAAACCAAAATCTAAGCCCAAAAAGGTAAAACTCAATGGCGATAACTCTTGATGCTACTGTTGGTGGGGCTAATGCCAACACTTATATAACTCTTGCTGATGCAAACACATTTATTGAGGGTTTAGTCCTTAGTGATGACACTGCCGCTTGGGATAACTCATCAACTGACAACAAAAATCGTGCGCTTTTTACAGCAGCCCAGAGAATCGACAGGGAAAAGTTTTTAGGAGCTAGGGTATCTGATACTCAAGCTTTGGAGTGGCCTAGATCAGGAGTAAGAAAACCTGATACTTACACCAATTTGTATGGTTTAAGCTTTCCAAATAGATTAGTTGCTGATTATTACCTTGATACTGAAATCCCAGATCGTGTAAAAAATGCACAGGTCATTTTGGCTGTATATCTAAACAACAATAGGAACGGGTTAGAACTAAGCGGTTTGGAGGACTTTGCTGCTGTAAGTATTGGAAATATAAATGTAACTCCCAGATTTTACGGAGCAACTGGTATTGATCGTATTCCACCGATAGTTGATCATTACTTGATGGGTATTAGAATAGGTGGAAGAGCAAACTTATCAATCAAGAGGTCTTAAAGTGAACTATGGCTATCAATACCCAGCAGGGTTAATTATTACTAATACTGCAACTCACACCGGCAGATTTGGGAAGGTGCATTGTTTAGCAGATGCTGAAGCAACTTTTGTAGCTGAGAACTTAACAGAAAATGGTTCATCAACTATAAACGGCATCACAATGAAAGCATCAACAGAAGTTGAAGGTGTTATCACAAGCATCACTCTTGCAAGCGGTCAGGTCATAGCTTATTCATTATGAGTCTTGCCAACGCTTTAAAAAAGGCTGCTAGTGCTTCATTAAAGAAGCTTGGTGGTGATGTGACTATCAAAAGATTTACTAACGGTGTATATGACCCAACCTCTGGAACATTTTTCAAAAATGAAAGTACAGTTACTATTAAAGGTGTCTTAAGTAATGTTTCAAGAAATCAAGTTAACGGTTTAATTGAATCTCAAAATAAAATATTAACAATATCGGCAGGAGATTTAACATTCACACCAACAACAAAAGATCTTGTAGTTATCAATAGTGTTAAATTTCAAATTATTCAAGTAATTACAAATGAGCAAAATAATACTGCTGTAAGTTTTGATCTTATTTT
>Ga0209645_1000678_pt1 | contig 17493 bp, 21 predicted proteins | sample ETNvirenome_6_30_FD_184070 | JGI IMG/M metagenome (GOLD analysis project Ga0209645, IMG submission 184070) | Marine viral communities from the Pacific Ocean - ETNP_6_30 (SPAdes) (version 2) | ecosystem: Environmental > Aquatic > Marine > Oceanic | place: Pacific Ocean | collected 2013-06-19
GATTGGATATGTCGCATTCAACGAATTCAACACCAGCTAATTCAGGTCTTGTCCTAGATAAACAAGTAACAATTGCTCCAGATTCCACAAACTGTTTAGCAACCTCTAATCCAATCCCCTTAGAGCCACCAACTACAACAACATTTTTATTTTGAAAATTAAATGTTATATCTTGGATACTAGTCTTCATAAACATGGTTTACGTCCGGGGCTGTAATGGCATATCTAACGCCCGGCGTGGTTCCAACGCACTTTATGTGATGCCAGACCCCGGTTGGAACTACAATAATATCTCCTTTGGAAACCTTTGTTGTTCCAACACCATCAATCCACCATTCCCACTCGCCGTCCATTATCACCCAGTTTTCATCAGCATCCGGGTGATAATGCTTTCTGTTTCCCTCTCCGGGTTGTTGTTGAATTATTACGCCGCCAAATCTATCATTGTAGGCGATTCTAACTGCCCATGAGCCCATCCCATGGTTCTCTCTCAGGTCTTTTAAACTAACGCACTTGTTTTCATATGAATGGAATATCGATATGTTTTCACCATCTAAGCCATCATTTAAAAGAACTCTTTTTACGTCGCTATCACTTTTCATCTTCTATAACACCTTGCTCTCTCATAACATCAATTGTCGACTCCCAATCAGTAAAGCTAATTGCTTTATCGTCAATATATGCTCTGGCTCTCGGTTTTTCGCTTGTAACCTTACTCACATATTTTGATAGATCGTGTTTTTCTAGCCACTCCCAGATTAACTGTGTTCCGGTTTTTCCATTCACAAGGCCCCTATCTGGCTTTGCCTTGCAAGTGTAAACAATTATAGTATATTGACTAGAGAGTCTCTCTAAAGCCTCTCTGGCGCCTGAGACGGGATCGTCATATATCGTTCCATCGTGATAGCCTTTGGAGCATTTGTGAATCACACCATCAAAATCGATTCCCAAATTTATAGTTTCGTCAGGATAGCTATGTTTTCTTATTTCTCCACCCTTCCAGTTTAATCTCTCTAATTCTTCAGGCGTATTTTTTCCGATTGGGGGACACTCGTGTCCAGAGCCATGAGTTAGCTGGTATGACAAAAGCAAGGTCAGGACTTCGGCGGTGTGGTAATACTCCGTCCCCAGTAAAATCTTTGTTAATCCATCAATCTGAACGGGCAAGTCTCTAGAAGTAATGACTGCTATTTCCATTCCATTTGTTGAGGCCCACTCTAAGGCTCTTATGACATCCGTGCTGGTACCAGAAGAAGAGACTCCCAAAACTAAAGATTTTGACATTTGTGTTTTTGTATTTGAGCATGTTCTTTGATTTAGCCAAGCGACCATCCATTGGTCAAACCCAACGTCATTTATTAAAGATGTTGCAACCACTCCAGAGCCAGGACACATTGCGTTTTTTGTGCCGTTTGAAAGACGAGTTATATCAACAGCAGCGTGATCCGCAACGGCCAAATTGCCTCCATGACCTAACACATATACGTTGTTGCATTTATTAAACTTATTTTGCAACTCTCGCCATCCACTGGAATGTACGATCGAGACGAACTTTTCATCTATATTTTCAAAATCAAGCATTTTTCTTTTTACCTCTTTGTGAACTCTTCAACACCAAACTGCTCCATTGACAATATTGCCTTCAGATGCGGATCTAAATAAACAAATTTATTTTCTAGCAGCGTGTCTTTCGCATATTTCCACAGGTTCCTCTGTTTATGTCTCTTTGAATTAAAGCATTTATTTGCAAAATCTCTTTCAGACATAGAGGCCCCCTTCTTGGTTCCCTTTAGGAAACCATCTAAATAAAAACTAAAGCCGTAGATTCCTAGCTTTTTAGGCTTGTTATCTAAAATATCATATATTGCCAGCAAGCCCGTATTTGGGCGGCACTTCACAGATTCCGCAATCATATTGTTCAATTTATAATCCACTATTCTAAATGGAATTCTCTCACTTATATCTTTTACTTTTTTTTGACTAACAAGATCACTCAAAATATTCGCATGAGATATGCCCTCAAAAGTTGATTTTGGTGGAGCACAAACATACCTTACCGAATGGTCATTAGATAAGGATTCTACATCAATGATACCAGCGTTCTCGGGCTTCTCGATCAAGCATGAGTACAGGATATCTGTTCTGGACCCAATATCGATTGACCACTCGCTCACTGATTCTATCGACCTGTTAATCCTAGCCACCAAGTCGTACGAGTCAATTTCACATCCAAAGTTGGAATTCTCCATATAGCTGGCGGGTCCAACGATCGCAACAGACTTGTCTCTTATCAAATCACAAAAGTTGTTATTGTGGAGATTATCTATCATATTATCCTATATTTTGCAAATCTATTATAGCACAATAAACTTATCTAAGTTAATATCAATATGCTGGTTTATTATAGAAACTGTTGATAGATTGTATATATCGACTTTATTTCTTTCCGCGTAACTCTTAACTGCGTTTTGGAGCAAGTTAATTTTCCTGTTTGCCCGGGTGATGTGCTCTTCAGTTTTTAGCTCATGACCTTTATAGTTAGAAAAATGATTCTCCCCATGGCGTTTGTATCCATCTTGGCCAATAATCGCTATTTTTTTAAATCCAAAAAAGAAACATAATTGAAATAGCGGTGTGGTGGCGACGTGCCATAAAAATTTATTTGGAATTTTAAATTTATCAAAGCCGTTCTCTGGGAAGTCCACATGACGGTTCCACAAGTGTGGTTTTATAAAATTCACACTTTTTTCATCAAAGATAAACTTGCGATACCACTCATGAACAAAGCAAGAGGTTTCCTTATTGCTGGTTATGTACTTTATATCCTCTTGCGCCTTAAGCGCTTTGTCATAAGATCCACCATAATTGATTGAAGTGCCATCAGGAAAACTATAGGACTTACCCCGGAGCGGTTCACAAAAAAAGGAGGTGTAGAAATTTGGGAACCAATCATTCTTTTTACAAATATCGGCCACCTGATTTGTGGAGAATGTAATGATGTCTTTATTTTTCTTTAGCAAATCAAAGTCCAAATTGTCTAAAGATGGGCCATTACCCATAACAATCGCTTTTCTTCCACTATAAAGACCCTTCATATCTTCAATTTTTTTCACTTACTATTCCCTCTTGATACAAAATTTCAGCTACGTTAAATTGCCACTCGTGGTCAATATCGAAGGCTTCTAACTCATCCATTACATATAATTTTGGCTTAGGTGGAGAATTTGTATCCATCCAGCGATTGTCTTTAATAATACTCATTTTGCTAGCAAATATACAATATGCTGCTTCGTAGATAGGATTAACAAATTTAGTATTCATAATGGTTGAATCCCCCCAATTTGTAATTGGATTTTCTTGTTTGTCCCAATAATAAGTCTTTTTTTCAAATACTGTGAACATACCATCTCTATCTGATTCTGCATATTGTTTTACGAAATCGTCTATCGTCTCCACTTTCAGAAGCGGATTGCACGCATTAACTAAGACAACATACTTGTAGGGTAACTTATCGTGCCAATCGTATAGCTCAGCCAGTGGTTGTCCTTCTGATAAAGATGACTCTAAACTTCTTTCATATACGTTCAATCCATGTTTTCTGCCCACCTCTTTCAGCTCCTCTTCGTAAGCTGAAAAATACACATTACTTTTTGGTATAACTTTGGATGACTTTAACTTTTGTAGCACAATATCTACCAGCGTACTGTCACAAAAGGGGCGAAGCATTTTATTTGGGAGTCTTTGCGAGCTAAGGCGCGCTTGGACAATTACACAAATATCATCTATGTTTTTACAAGACATAATTGGACTTCCCTCCATCAAAGTTTATAGTAACTCCAGTTAGATACTTTATTTCTTTCTCTACGATAGAACCAACAAATCTGCCTAATTCTGCCGGCGTGCTAATATGTCCTATTGGTATTTTTTTGGCCAAAGCATCATAGTCCCTTGATAAGGCCCTAAGTCGATCTGTGTCAACCGGTCCGGGGGCAATATTGATCATAGATATTCCCCTCTCTGCAAACAATTTACTGAGGCATTTGAAGACACTAATGAACGCCAATCTATAAGCATTAGATAACATCAGCTTTGGATCTGGTTCTTTAACATTGTACGACGAAATCAGAAACACATATGCATTATCGTTTATTTTCATTTTTTGCAAAAGTAGCAAAAAACTATAAAAAAGCTGATTGTGATATTTGTCACAATCTTCTTTACTTATATTTTTAAATTCCATGGCCGGTGGACCACCGGTGTTGAGAACCACTACATCATATGACTCAGGGAAATCCAAAAAACTATTTACAGAATTTATGTCTGAGGTATCTACATCTTTTGATGACAACGCATCAACGCTGTAGCCTTGTTCTCTCAAATTGTCTGCAATGCCCTTTCCAATTCCCCTACTTCCAGCAAATACAACTGCCTTTTTCATCTTTTCACCTCTATTTTGTTTATCATTTTTTCTTTTTTACCAGAGCCAATTGATAATCTTGCTTTTTTAATCTTATCAATTATTCTCTTTACAGAATTTATCCGTATGGCATGTTCGTGATCTGGGTATTCTATATCCTCTTCGCCCTTTACATAAAAAAGTACGTCGGACGGAGAGAAGCACAGAGACATAAAGATGGATACTTCATCTCTGCAGTGACTCCCATATGCTACTGGCATACCGTGCTTTTTCATAGATTCAATACTTTGTAAATTACAGTCCTCCAACGAATATGACAGTTGGGTATGCACCAATCTAAAATTACCAGATTGGACAAAATCTTGTTTTGTAAAATTTAATATTTCTTCCTCAGAAGCCATACCGGTTGAGACGTATATCACTTTATTTGTCTCGGATAATTTCCTCAGCAATTCCATGTTAGTTATATCATTTCTTATAACTTTATAAAAGTCAACATCCAAGTTTTCAAAAAATGATATATATTCAATATCAGCAATTGCAATTCCAACCTTTTTCCCTGTTTTTTTTACTTTTGAGAATATTCCTGAGAATGTGTCATCAGGCAAATACCTTTGTGGTTTGCTCTCTCTATGCTGTCTTTCTCTAATTTGAAATGTTATTGCGTCGGTGCCACTCTCTAGTAACGTATTTACATAACTGTTAGCTAACTCAACTTTACCTAGGTGGTTAAAACCTATCTCTGTTATAATCATTTTTTCTCTATCAATTCTGGTGTTTTTCTAGAATGTAAATTTATCTCTCTTACGCACATTCCTTTTTGCATGGAGTTTATAACATACAAAACAACGTTTGCAACTTCTTCTGGATCTAAATTCGGAAAAAGTCTTTTATCATATTTTGACTTGAATTTTGTTTTCACATAATCACAATTTATATTTGATACGCCACATTTTACTTTACTAAAATTTTGCTTTGAATAGAGAAAGTTTTCATTTTGACAAAACTCACGTTGACTTCTTTTGTCTTTTGCATATGGCATATTGTAATCAGGATTGTCGGCGGGTATTAGAGATGCAACGCTTCCTATGTTTATGATAATTTTATTTTTATACTTCCAATCATCATAAATTTCTCTTAGCAATTTAGTTTGATTTTCAGGAACATATGAATTATTCACAAATATATCCGGATCGGCGTCTAGGATGGAGTTATAAACAAATTCATAATTTTGTTCTAAATCATGACCAGTCGCTCGCGACAAACCAATTACTTCGTATTGTTGCCTTTCAAGCGTCTCTAATATAGATTTTCCGATTCCGGATGTATGACCGGTCACAACAACTTTCATGATACACCATATCCGCCATTTATACGGAAAGTTTCACAAGTTGCATAAGAAGATTCTTCGGAACACAAAAACTTAAATATGCCATATAATTCGGACGCTTTCTGTTGTCTGCCTAGAGGAACCTTTTTTCTAAATTTTTTACAAAATTTTTCATCTATATTGTCAGCCTCAACACCTCCAGGGGCTACACAATTTACTCTTATATTTGGCGCTAAATGAACACCTAGATGCCTTGTCATCTGCTCGACGCCGGCTTTTGATACTCCATAGGCAATATGTTTTTGACTATCGTCTCCCTCAAACTGTTTATATAATTTAGGATCTGGTGATTTTATTGAATACAGGCTTGACACATTGACTATTGAACCACAACTGTTGTTTCTAGAGTACTCCCTACAGACAGAAAAAAGAGCTGTAAGATTGGTATTTAAATACTTGCTGAAGGATTCTAAGGATATATTAAAAAGGTTGTTCTCATCCACTACGCTGTTTAATCCGAAAAGATTTAATAAATATGGAGCCTTATTTTTTTGAAAAAATTCTATTACAAACTGTTCGTTGGTTAGGTCATGACCCAAAGATAAATCACATCTAATAACCTCATAGCCATCGTCTTCAAACATTTCACTTATTTTTTTGCCTATTAACCCTTCAGAGCCAGTTATGATGACCTTCATATTATCCTCTCAACTTTTTTCTTATCTGTTTCTCACTCTCGCTAACCGAGATAGATCCGTTCCCAAAGCATTTTTCCAAATCTCTAATGCCAATTACAAGCTTTATTAGACCTTGAGGCTCAACCGAACACATTTGATCTGTCCCCCACATGTTTCTGTTCAGTGTGATATGCCTTTCAATTATTGTTGCCCCCAAATAAATCGCTGCAACACTGGGATTTAGACGAAATTCATGACCGCTATAGCCAACTTCACAATCGTAACGATCTTTCAAGGTTTTTATACAACTCAAATTCAACTCATCCATGGGTGCTGGGTATGATGAGACGCAGTGTAATATTGCAAAATCTTTGCTGTTTTTCTTTAATAAGTCGACTGCGTGATCAATCTCATCCACTGTACTCATCCCAGTAGACAGAATAACTTTTTTTCCTGTTTTACATGAAGCTAGTAAAAGATCATCATTTGTTAACATTGCAGACGGAAGTTTTATAAACGGCAATGCATATTGATCTAAAAATTGTAAACTATCTAGATCCCATGGTGACGCAGACCAAAGAATGTCTCTATCTTTGCAATGCTTATCAATTTCATCATACTCTTCTTTACCGAACTCAATCCGATGCTTATAATCAATATAAGTCATAGTTCCCCATGGAGTATCTCTCATGACACTCTTTTGATGCTCCGGGACACACACATCTGGATTTCTTTTTTGAAATTTCACTGCGTCACAGCCCGCGGCTGAAGCTATATCTATTAGTTTTTTTGCTATGTCGATGTCACCATTGTGATTAATGCCAATTTCACCGATTATAAAAGTCTTTTTCATTTTTACTCCCAATTTATTTTATAGTTTAATAATCCATAAAGTTTTTTTTGCAATATTCCAATGCCTGATCGAGGGATTTAACCTCATATTTACCTTGGTTAATTCTCGTGTCCGCGTGCATGTGGTAAATTCTTGCGGCTAAGTGCTCTTCTCCGAATTGATGATTGAACTTTCTTTGCTTATCTCTATTGCCTTTGCTTCTAATATTATACTCAACAGGTAATATATAAAAATTTAATTTTGATTTCCACAAAGCTACTCTAAAAGTTGGCTGCTCATAGGGCCAGCCTTTAAAGTATTTATAAAAATACTCTCGCCATGTTTCAAAGAAATCATCAACAGCTTGACACTTTTTGAAAACCATAACACCGGGATTAACCTCAGAAAAAGAATAGGGGATTTGAGCATACTCCGGAATAATATTAGAGACGTTTTTTCTCTTTCGAGCAAGATCGTGACAAATTGCAAAATCATATTTTTCTAAAATTTGAAACATTTCCGTAATGTCACGATCAACCACAGTATCAGTATCTAAGAATATTGTTTCATCATATGGAGATAAGTGGACATAATCCACTTTTGGTCGCAAATGATTTACATTTATTTGAACACATTCATCAATAAATTCAGATTTTATTTTTCTGTCCGCAAAGGCTGTGATATGCAAATTGGGGTTGTGTTTCTTTACGGACTCAGCAGAGATTAACATCTCTTTAATAAAATTGTCTCCAAATACAATATATAAAACTCCTCGATTTGTCTCTTTCATTTTTACCACCAACCTTTCAATTTATGTCTATAGGGTTTCATTAACTTTAAAACTTCTTTTTTTTCTTTTAGCCAAGGTTTGCCTTTTGATTTATTAGTTTTCATCTGTCGTTCATGATCTTCATAGTATATTACTTTAATCTGATCAATTACTTTAGTTTTAATTAAGTGTTTAAGAACCTTGTATTCTCCACCCTCGATATCTAATTTCATGACATCGACCTTTTTACCCAAAGATGAAATATATTCAGCGATATCGATAGCCCTCACTCTACTTTTTTTATTAATGTCTATGTTACTTTTACATTTTTCAGTGGTCATTGAAGATAGATTGCTAGTTGCTTTTTCATAAACATCAATGTAAGTGTTTTCCACCCAAAGCGCAGCATGATTAATATTAATATTTTCATGTGCCGAATAAATTATTTCTAAATTTTTGCAATGAATGGGGTTAATTTCAAAACTGTGTACTTCACAGCCAATCTCAGACAAAACAATCAGCTCTTCACCGCGGTGAGCGCCACCGTCAATAAACACTGAATTTTCGTTTAATTTCATTTTAGCTATAGTTTTCCGCGTTTCCTTATTGCCGCGGACCATTTTCTCTTCAGTGTATATGGATCGATCCATTTTAAATCTCCAACAAATTTGTATATAGCCGGCTAGCCCAAACATGAGGGTCATACAGTCTGTCAAACTCTCTTTTGGCATTGTCTGCCATTCTTTGTCTTGTTTCAGGCTCTGTTAGATTCATTAATGCTTTTAGCCAGCCATCCTTACTCATAGCAATCGACCCGCACTCCGGGTCTCCCATGATATGAAAGTTGCTTGGGGTAAGATCCGCCACTACTGGAATGCCCAGCTGATGAAACACAAAACAACGACCAGCATTAGACTTATTTTTCATTCTTACAATGTGATCTGTATCGTACCATCCCAGATTAGTTGATGTTTTAAGCCCCAGGTCATTTAAGTTTAGACTTGTTATGTTTGGCACCACGCCTATGTCACAGCCAAGTATCTCTTGCTTGATTGTTTTTATATCCCATGATTTCATGGAAATATTTTTTATTTTTGGCTTTCCAACTTTCCAATTAAATCCGACGTTTGAAGTTATAATTTTTAATTCAATATTTTGTGTTTTATCCATCTCTTCCAGCGCTTGACAGAGGTGAGGAGAAAATTTACTTAAATGTGGGTAATGACCATGAAACCCTATTGTTAGGGTAGAGGAGTTCTTATGCTGCTTATAGTCGCCTGGGTCTTGATACATTTTTTCAATCAAGGGATATAAGAAAACATTGTCATAGTGAGATAGACTGTCCATCTCTTCTAGTGATCCCACGATTACAAAATCTATTGGCAAATCCTTTTTATCAGAAGAAAGATTTATAATACCCACCTTCTTACCTGGGTGGTTCTTCTTAATCGCCAACGCCAAGTCAGGGTCGCTTTTGCCACATATTACAATATCGGCGTCGTCAACCTCTTTGGTATTTCCACTAAATATGGAACAATTAAAGCCCAACTCATTGAAATAGTGATTCAAATCATGGACCCAAATCCTATAAGAGCCAGTGCTAATGTTTCCTCTGGACACAAATAATATTTTTTTCATATCATAGTCTACCAAAAATTATAACTTGGTGATTTGGATTTCCACTTGCAGCATTGCCAACACGATAAATTTTAAACTTACCACTGATCTGACAAAGTCTCTCAATGTCTTTGTGGCAACCAAATCTTTTGTCAAAATCATCAAAAATCCAAATTGGATTTTCAGATTGAGTCTCTCGTAGATTTATAACATCTCTTACGACAGCACCGTAATCATGTGACGCGTCTACATAATACAAATCAATCGGCTCGGGTATAATGTTCGCTAGCTGTTTACTGTCTCCCAGCAGGAAAGTTGTGTTATCATTATATTCAATAGCACATTCTGTGTTCCTAACATCTCTCAGATCACAACTCCACACATGTCCACCTACGGTTTTGGCATATTCTGCGAAAGAATAAAATTGCAGCCCTTCAGCTGTCCCAACCTCAACTATATTTTTAGCCGCGAACTCAGCTGCTATTGAGGCTAAATAATATGGTCTTCTACAAAGCTGCCTTAAACAATCATTAGTCTGCTCATTTGTTAATCCATGTGTTTTAGCTTTTGCCACTTGAACCGGCATACTAACGGTTTTCCAAATGTTTAAATATTTTTCTGGAACTGTTATTTCAGAAAACTCTCCAACTCTTTTAATTTGACTTGCTGTATCCAGATCGTCGTTAAGCCACTTTTTATAATCATCTATGTTCATACATTTTCCATATATTTTTTACGTATAAGCTGAAGCAGGTTATCATTTTTAGATGGTCTATATTCTGTAAATCTGTAAAAATGCACATTATGATCCTCTAACAACTTATAATAATCGTCAACAACTTCATTAAGTTCGCCAACTTTTTTGATGTCATGCCCAGCGCCACAAAAGATGTCAATATCTTTTATAAGTTTCGTTGATACAAGATCTTGAAACAGAGGCCACTCGGCGCCCTCAATGTTTATCTTCATAATATTAAAAGAGGACTTCAAATTAATATCATTTTCTGCTGCCCACTTTGAGAATCTCATTGCGGGGGCTTCCTCAAAACTATCTTGCTCCACATTTTGCTTTGTTGAATAAATTGAATGACCAACAGCATTTTTAGAGTGATATAATCGAATCGTCTTTTCCTCACCAGATATCGCCAAGTGTTCTATTTTTACTCTCTCATTAGAACTATAATATCTTGACAAACCTTTAGTATATTTTCTGCAAGCATCAAAACCGTACGCAGAGTAATTTTCTATTCCAAGCCTAGGAAAAATTTTCTGCGTCATCCACTTGATTTCTGTTCCTTTGTATAGTCCTAGATCAAAGTAGTTTAATTTCACAATAATGAATCAATCTGCTGAATATATTTCTTAGCTACGTTTTCTATATTATAATCGCAATCAAAAGTATTTTTAACTTTTCTATTAAAATCTATGACAGGAGGGTCGTAAAGATCAACCGGACTTAAGTCCCACTCCTCCTCTTCGATAACAATAGCATCTAATCCGGCGATCTCCTTGGTGCCACCGGCGCTAGAGCACACTATCCTGCAGCCAGCGGCTCTTGCGTCAACCACAACGTTAGGGCAATGATCTAGCCAAGCTAGATGCACAAAGGTCTGACATCTCTTATACAGGGAGTATAATTGTGTTTGAGTTAACACCCCTATGTATCGGACCTTGTCATCCACCACTCTGTCTTTAATTGGCACATCACCAGCCACTATCATAATATCCTTAGCACCAGAATGCTCTAGAAAATATCTTACATTATCCCCCAGTCTCTTGTGAGGGCGCCAGGAAGCTGCACTGACCCACAGATTCTCATACTTAGTTAGACTAAAATCTGGCGCCTTCTCGATTGCTTCTAGATCGGCTCCATTGTGTATGATTTGATAGCTCTTATGGGGTCCAAAGTATTTTGATATTAGTTTCTCGTTGAACCGAGACTGGAAGATAACTCCGTCAGCCATCTCATATGTTCTTCTAATGTTGTAATTTAGCCTCTCAAAATTCTGTCTGGTATTAAAATAAATCCCATCAAGCCTCTGTACCATCGGGGCATCATAATGAGACCTTGGAGATTCTATAAAACAAAGATGTGCATCAGGCTTCTCAGGAGTAACCTCCACCCCATTCTTCACAAGGCGAGGTAGTAACTTCGCCGCGAAAGAATTGGGGCCCGAGTTACTTGAAAAACTCACATTGTCTACGTTGAGCCTCACTCAATCCTCCGATATGGTTTATTGCCTCTTATCTTCATTGCTGTGGCATGCTGTAGCTGTTGTTTCGTCTTGTCGACATTTAGTGGATTACTTCTATTGTAGACATGCATTACCTTATCAATGTATTTGCTTCTTTCGCCACTCATTTCTAATAGTGGCAACATTAAAGCTTGATCATACGCTGTCTTATAATAGTCTCCATTATCATTCTGTAAATCTTTCATATCTAAGTTCAACCACAGAAGATGCTTAAACGTTCTTAGGTGTGAGGCTCGCCATTGGTCTTGTCTGAATGTATTGTTTTCGATCACTTGTTGTGGATACTGTGATGGTTCAACGCCGAGTGCTCCGTTAGGATAGTATACATAAGTTCCGTATGTCATCATGCAGTCGCCACTGTCATAAACATTGTTTAGATAGTTCAACACATTACGAGATGAAAGCCAGTCATCTCCATCCAGAATTATATTAACGTCCTCCGCATCGTGCTCAAAGCCATTCAACACGGCTGCTATATTTCCTAATGCAAAGTTTTTATTTTTATTTCTAATAAATTTGAAGCGATCATCATCGTTAATAAACTTTTCTACCAATTCTGATGAGTTATCGGTGGACATATCATCAACTATAAAACACCTATAATTGCTATACCTCTGGTTTTTTATACTTCTTAAGCACTTCAAAATCCACGATTCACAATTATAGAACGGCACCACTATGTTAAATTTTGTTTTTTCGTTGTCGTAGGATACCTTGGGAGTCGTAAGGTCCCAACAGTCTTCCAGTGTAGTCCAAAATTCTTCTGTTCTGCTACGGCAGTGTTGTATTGTTGTATCAGTCGTGTTAAACCACTCTTCATCTTTATGTTGTACGTAATCGTTTAACACCAACTCGCAGCCCAGCATTTTAGCTTCCATAATAAATCTGGGGCATGTGTCGGCGCCAGGGGGCAAATAAATAACACCTTTCGACACAGCTAACTTTTGTAACAACTCTTTATGACTAAGCCCCCAGACCAACTCATAATCCAGACCGTTCTCGATAGCATAATTAACAGCTATGTCTTTTCCTTTAATCCATGAGGGAGAATTACTTATGATCCATTTATTATTTTTATTAGTAGTGTCCAGTGTTTCTATGTAATCTAACGTTTCGTCAGAAAAAACAGAATTAAGAACCTTACAGTTAGAAGACTCAAGAAATGAAAACTTATCTACATAATGCTGCAGTTGTTTGTGTGACATAAACCAAGTTTGCAGCGCTTTGGCATAAAAAATTGAAACTAACTTACCTTGCTTTGTAGTCGCGCAGTTGCAGTCTCCTTCATGTGCTTCGTGCTTTTCGGGAGATCTATAGATACAATACTTATAATCATACTCCAACACAGAGTATTGAAGATTTTTCACTGCATACAAGATACATTCTTGACTTAAGCTAGAAAAGTTTCCAAATATCCAAAACTTATCTTTGTTTTGGTTCATCATGCTAAGAGTTAGAGACCTAGAGTGAACCTTATAAGCCGGCAGTAAACTAGCTTTGATGAGTGCTTCAGTCGTTAATTCTGCTCCACCAACATAGTCTTCGACAAAAGCATCTGCAACAAAGATGATCATCCGTTGTTTTCTAATTCAGCAAAAAGATCATCGATGCTCTGTTCATTTATAGATGCGTATGGATCTTCCAGACCGACCGCTTCCAGAAATTGATTGTAAAGCTTTTCTTCGCTGAAGTTTTTCAGAATATGGTTTTTCAGTGCTAGTGCTTCCTTTTTCCAGTGATTTTCCTTTTCTAGACAATCCTTTAGGGCAGACTTATAATACTTTTCCTTCGCATATGCCCATTTAGAATCTGGTTGAATAACACCCTTCCAGACTGCCTCCTTCTGTACTTGCTTGAGATCATAATCTACCTTGATTACTCTTGGGACTTGCTTGCCCTTCTTGTTAGGCTTACAAATAAAATCCATCTGCCCCGACCATGTTGTAGTTATTAAAGGTAGGCCGTGATAGGCAGCCTCAAAGAGTGGGAGTCCATAGCCCTCCCCATGACCAATGTTTATCATCGCTTTCATCGTGGGGTGCTCGTAGAGCCACGCTAAGTTCCCAGGAGACATTTCACCGTGGATTAGATACACAGAGCACTTACGATCCTCATAACCGCTTAGAAGCGCTTCTAGGCGCCTCTGAGTAAACTCCCTATCCATTATACAGTCAGATGCCGTATTGGTCTTTACAACCAGACCAACTTCTTCATTATCTGCAAAGGTTTCTACAAACCACTTAATTGTATTGTCTAGATTCTTTCTAGGCCCCCACTGAGCAATTGTAAGAAAATTATTGTTAGTTTTAAATTCAATGTCTACCTCTTCGGCGTCAGCTAGTCTAACTGGGTAATTTACTACCTCCACTGGCACTTGAAGTCCCCAACCCTTGAGTTCATTGCCGTTTTGATCCTTTACATCATACTTTGTTTGTTCAAAGACTTTTCTTGAGTGATTAGAAACAACAATAATTTTATCTACAGCTTCATTAGACTTAGCAATCCATTCAGGCGATACCTTTGTGGTTTCTATTCCTGCTGTGTATCCGACGTTTACCGGTGCAATTTTTTCAAATTCATTTGGTACCGTAACTTGCAATGAAATATCAAACTGACCTCCACGTTGCACGTGAGCCTGGGTCTTGATAATGTTCTCATGAATAAACATCGACTCCTCATCAGTGGATGAGATCTGCCCTGTCTTCCCCCAGGGAAGATTTATTATATAAACTTCAAATAAATCCGGCCTTGATAGGATGGATCGCAAAGCGAACCTAGCTTGTTCCCCATACCCTGATCGGGATAAAACCGGCCCTTTTAATAAAATTTTTCTTGACATTAATACACCTTCACTTCGTATGATTTGTAACCTTGACGATCATCCCAGGATCCTTTTTCCTCAACAATTGATGTAAAAAGATCATCCCAAGTTTGAATAAACTTATCAAACCCAAAGAAATCTTCGGACCACTCACGGCCAGCGAGGCCCAGCGCTGTTCTTGCTTCCGGGGTCATCTCATATAATTCTACCAAAGCATTGACAAAATCATCCTTATTTAAACGATCCTCATAAATAAAGGGAACCTCCTGAGATCCGATTATTGCTTTAGATGCAGGTTGTAAGCCGATTCCAAAAAACTTTTCTCCATCGGTCACCTGATCCTGTAGACCACCTGTCATATTAACAAGGATAGGTGTCCCGCAGGATAATGATTCCAAAGTTGAAAGACCAAACCCCTCTGCATCAGAAATGCAAATCGTGAGATCTGCCATATTGTACATTCCTGCCAGATCTGTAGCGTTAACTTTTTCTCTTGAAAAAAGGACCTCTCCGTTTATTAGCCCCAACTCATGAATGATCGCTTCTAGATCCTGTCCGTGTCGATCTTTTACATCAGTATGCATAATAAGACACGCCTTATCGTGCCCAACTTTATCTAAGAATTCTTTAAACCACCAAATTAAAGTGCCAGATTGTTTACGACGAGCATTTCGACTATTCCAAAAACAAACAAACTTATCATCTAAATTCTTAGACATTCTCCAGTTTTTAATTTCCTGTTGTGTGTGGGGTTTAAAAACATCACCGTTGACGGCATGGGGGATGTAGGAGGATTCAACCTCTGGTGCTACTGTTTGCACAATATCGTGAGTCACTTTTGATATACAGGCAACGTGATCGTTTGAGAGATAGTACCTACGATTAAATGTTGGATAAGGGTAGTTATCCCACACATGGTAATATACCATAGGAACATGCGCTCTAATTTCGTTTTCAATAGCCCAGAGCCAATCGTAAAATCTTGGATCTGTCATGAACCAAAGGATATCTGGCTTCTGTTGGCGAATCATCGCCCGAACCATATCTTGATTACCATACCCATCAACCGGCCATATAATCCAATCCTGCCCCCATTCCTCTGTGTGCTGAGGGTCGTGATTGGGGTGCTTAATGGCGCCGCCAAAAGAAACAAACTGGTATTTACCAGTCTTAAGCATTCCTTCAATAATATACTTTGTCTGTGTTCCGACACCACTCGGAGATAGCGGATGATCGCTAATGGTAAAAATCTTAATCTTATCTGACATTTATGTTCCTATCTGCAGTGTTCAGTGTTGCGCAACGAACAAGGATAAGGCTTGTGACAATTAAGTCTGTTCTTAACCGAAAAGCCTTTTTGGATATTGTATATTGCTTGGTATAAAAGTTTAAGAGCGTTCTCTGTTTTTCTTGGGCCGCTCGTTACCCTAAATATCTCCACTCTATTCTTTTTGGCAGTTCTTTTTAGCAAAGCAAAGTGGGTTTCTACATCTTTGGGATCTAAATTGTGCTTCTGACAGAAAAAGTGCTTGTAGAGAGTTAGCTGATAAGTAACCATCTTTTCAGCCTTTTTACGTGAATCCCAGCCCCAAGAACAAGTCTTCCAATCAAAGATGTGGTACTTATTGCCTACCTTAACGACAGCATCAACAAAACCTTTAAAATTATATCCAAAGTTTTCAATCTCTTCGTATAGAAACTCCTCGGAGGAGTAAACCTCATAATCTCCAAAGTAATCTCCCAATGCATCCTCAACTTCAGCCAGAACCTCGGGCCCTGCTGTTCGCATTTGTTCAACATTCTTCTGATTTACTTCGATATTTTTTTCCGCAAGTTTTTCTAGTTCCTTGTCGAATCCAATCTGGAACACCTTTGCCTCATCAATGTTCTCACGCAGAAGCTTCTTCTCGCAAACATCATGAATAGCGGTGCCAAATGCAGTATACTCATTGCCTTCAAATGAAGCAACCTTCTCGATCCAGTTCTTCTTGTGGTAATGCGGGCAGTGGGCCCAATCTTTTAATTCGGAATATGATATGTGTGTTTTCTTATTTTGCATTTAGAGCTGCTACAACTTTCTGGTACAAGACCGGACTTATACTTTTAACATACCCAGGAGTTTCTGTAAAGTATTTTTCAAAGCCGTTGGCAAAATATTCCTCGATGGAAGTGGCGCCATATGGAGAGCAAAACAAGCCCATTGTCAATGTTAATAATTTTGGATAACCTACCACGTTGGCTAGGAAGTTATCAAACATTTCATTGTATTCCAACATCTCATAGCGAATTAAAGGCATTTGGTCGTATCCCTCTGCCTTAAGGAGATAGTATAGTTTTTTTCTCTTTCCACGAAACTCAGCTTGCAACCTCTCATCGTAAATTGAATAAGGGTCTGTTGCCTCTACGGCGTGAGCAACTTCATGAACAAAGTTCTCAATCATATCTTCATTTGTCGGCTCATCAAGCTTCATATAAATGGCGCCGTCGTTGTAGGCAGCATTACGACCATCTAATTCAGGGTTATCAGAAATGTAACAAACATCAACATTTTTTAGCACTGATTTTGGCAACATCTGCTCTATCTGATAACAGAACAGTGGTATATCCACCAATGGCTCGGTTTCTCCAAACACAAATACGGGGATGTTGTGAATATAATATTCTCTGCTAAACATCTTGCTTTTCCATCGTTTCAACGTCGGCTAGTGCCTGTTCGTATCCACGAAGAAAATTCTCTTCTGCAACTGCTAGCAAAAACTCTGGGAACTCAGCTGC
>Ga0209645_1000679_pt1 | contig 17480 bp, 25 predicted proteins | sample ETNvirenome_6_30_FD_184070 | JGI IMG/M metagenome (GOLD analysis project Ga0209645, IMG submission 184070) | Marine viral communities from the Pacific Ocean - ETNP_6_30 (SPAdes) (version 2) | ecosystem: Environmental > Aquatic > Marine > Oceanic | place: Pacific Ocean | collected 2013-06-19
GTTTGATTTCTATATTTTACTATGGAGAGAAGTTCAGTAAAAATAGAAAACTTGCATTAGGATTGGGAACTATTGGTTGTGCGTTCGCTATTGAACTGATACCATCATTCTCAACCGAAGCTCTGAACACCAAAGGTGTATTATTGGGTGTGGCAGCTGGGATATCTTGGGTAGCCTACTTGTTAGTAGGACAAGACATAATGAAAAAATATAAACCACTTACGATTGTATTTTATGACTTTCTACAAGTGTTCGCTTATGTTTCATTATTTCAATCACCGATGACAACCATTTCGGAAGTAACATTTAACGGATTACTTGCAATCGCTTACATTTCAGTAGTGGCAAGTTTTATCGCTTATCTATGTTATTGGATAGCAGTTAAGAATATTGGAGCAACCAACACAGGAATTGCTGAATTAGGAACACCGATATTTGGAGTAACACTCGGTTACTTTTTTCTATCTATGACACCATCATTGTGGCAGATAGCTGGACTTGTAATGATTTCAAGTGGATTGTACCTAATCTACAATGAAAAACAAGTCGTATATGATCAATGATGATCTTCTAATTGATTTAGATGATTATTTAGACTTGTCTAACTTTAGTTTATGTACTAAGGAGTTTAAAGATAAGTTTCATTTAGTACCCGATGAATCTAAGAGTACTGGATATTTTACGCCAGATGTCTCTATCGAAGATAAAGTTGATTCTCAAACTATAATGTTAAGGGTTTTAAAAGATAGAGACGATTGGAAAGATTGGGGACTCATCGACAAGGAAGAAAAGTGGAAAGATGGTCCCCTCTGTGATTTATTTCCTAATATCAGAGAATTTATTTCCACGCTACCATTTAAATCTATTGGTAGAGTTTTCATTAGTTTCACCCAAAATAAAACTAACATAGAATCACATGCTGATTTTATACCAAATCATCCAAAAACCCCACCTTGGAGACAAGAATATCTTTGGTTTAGTCTTATTGGTGGAAAAAGGTTGTGGGTGACAGATTGGAAAAGTACTTTAGAATTTTATAAAAATGGTTTTGTGGTAGAGGATAAATTTCCTAAGACTTATTCTAAGGGAACATCTTGTAGATTTAATCCAATTATGTTACATGGTGTTGAGTGTGAAGAAGATTTTTCTGCCAGTATTAGGGTAGATGGTCAATATACTGAAGATTTTAGAGAAACTATTCTCGGAGATAGAGAATGGAAAACTACATACGAGTATGTAGATGAGGAAGGATACTTTATTGGATTCTGATGTAAAATACATTTTAGAATGGTATAAAAATAAGATATGGTCAAAACCATCTTTATCTCAAATATGTGATGGAATTGGGATGATTGCCATTCGTGATATACCAAAGGGAACAAGTATATTCGACTTGGCAGACAGAAGTGTTTATGGTTGGATTCCTTGGAGTGAGGCAAAATCAATTCCAAGAGAAGTTTTAGAATGGGTATTGGAATGTCAACCACAAGTTGGTGACCAAGTTATTGATGTTCCAAAATTACACGAAGAATTTTTCAACGATAAACATGAATCTATGTTTGGATATACACAACAAGGAATGAATTGGCAAACAACTTGGTACTATGTTAATCATTCAACGGACAAAAACAATGTAGCTGCACATTCAACTGGTCATCCAAGAGTTCAAAAGTATATTACCCTTAGAGATATTTATAGGGGAGAAGAAATATTAGAGGATTACAATGGATACACAGAAGAATGGAAATTAGATATTTAGATTTAGGTTCAGTTTCACCAGAAATATACACATCTCTTTGGGAATACGATAATGTAGTAGAACTCAAAGAACCAACCTTAATAAAATTTTCAACAAATAAAACCTTAATTCAATTTTGGCAGGGCCCTTATTGGGATGAAGTTACTCAGACTTGGAAAAATGACCATACGGATTTGAGTAACTTTTATAATGCCGAGATATTAGAAGGAATTCCAAAGTGTAGGTGTTACATACCTATCGAAATCAATTATAGTGCTGAAATAGCATATTATATAGCAAGTAAACACGGAACAGATTTTATCTTGTATCTACCCGACATGGATGTACTTTCTGAAAAACATAAACGACAAGAGGTAGATGCTATATTTCAAAACATTATGGTTGAGGTTTTATCAGACAGACATATTGATTCTAAAATTGATGGTAATGATGTATTGTATAGGTATGGTCATAAATACAAAAAGTTTTCAGGTTCATTATATAGACCAGCCTCAAATGGATTTGGGTATATTGATAATGGTATAACATATAAGTTTGATTTTAAGTTGGCAAATAAATTAAGAGAAATTACTAACGAGATAAGTATTAAAAAATTTGATGTCAAGGATGTTTCGGATGTAGTAGGTGGATTGTGGGAAATTGATAGAACCATAAATAAAGATGATTTAGATTTCGAAGTTATCCATAGATTATGTTATAAATTAGGATATACTTTACGACACGACAATTTTGACGAAGAATATTTATTATTTGAGAGAGGACATAAGAGAATGACAGATAAAGACTGGTATTTGTATGGAAATAATGATGGGTTTACCTAAAAAATGCAACTTTGGTCGTGTTTATGGTAGACTAACTACTAATGGTGAGTATCAAATTTGTTGTGGTAATGTGCCATCATCTGGTAATTATCATACGGATGGTAAATTTGTAGATTATTGGAAATCAGATAAATTAAATAATTTACTCACTCGACTACGAGATAATCTTGATGAGATTAATAAAACTTGGGCGGATGGTCATTGTGATTATTGTCCTCATTCGGTTATTAATGAAAAACTTCACAATGGTGAAATGGACATTCCAAACTCACCAATTACTTTCAATATAGATGTTATTAATATGTGTGACCATAGATGTAATTTCTGTTGGCATTGGTCATATGATATGTTAGATGATAAGGCACAATCTGATGGGTGGGATGAATGGGTAAAAGAAAGATTAGATTTACAAATATTCAAGGATACAATAGATAGTTTGGTAGAACTTGGTGATTGTGAGGAAATACAAATCGGTGGTGGTGGTGAACCTTTACTACATCCGAATATACACGAAATGATTGGATATGTCAAGGAAAATAATTTATCTTGTAAATTAATCACTAATTTCTGTCAGATAACAGAGGAACAACTTGATAATTTAATAAAAGTGGGACTTGATGATATCTTGATTAATATATCAGCTGGAACACGAGAGACCTACTGTGAAACAAGACGGGTAAAATCAAAAGTATGGGATAAGTTGTTATCTAACATAGGGCATATCCTTGAAAATAGAACAACAGATTTTCCAAAACTAACGCTAAAGAATATAATTAATAGCAAAAATATTCACGAGGTCAGTCACATGATAGATTTGGGAGTGGCACAGAAAGTTGATGTTGTTGCATTAAGATTTTTTCAAGAAGATGGAGTTTATGATTTTGATAGTAAGATTGTTCGTGATGAACAATACGAAGAATTTAAAAACACACTTGGTCAAAAGGTAAAGGAGTATGAGTATAAAAAATATGAATCTGATGATTCTTTTATTTACAATTATAAATCATCTCATATTAATACTCGATTACACGGAGATGTTTAAATGAAGGTATTTGAAATAGGTGTTGCAAAAACAGGAACAACTTCTCTTGGTAGGGCATATGAAATTTTAGGATTTAAACATAAGGCTGAAGATCCAGACTTATACTTAAAATTTATTGAGAATTATGATTATGAAGTATTGTTTGAAGTGATTGACAAATATGATGCATTCCAAGATGGCCCTTGGCACAATAAGGATGTGGATTACAGAGTTCTTGATGAAAAATATCCTAATAGTAAATTTATAATTTTAGAAAGAGACAATTATAGTTGGATACGAAGTAATGAGAGATTTTATTCACCAAAATATCATAAGAATTGGAGAAATTGGGAATACTCATTTTTAATAGATGAGAGATGGGAATACGATAGAAAGAATATTATCAATGAAAAATTAGACTACAAGCACTCTAAATATCACGAAATAAATACCTATTTTAAAAATAGACCAAATGATTTATTGGTAATGAATATATGTGAAGGAGATGGATGGGAAGTGTTATGTCCATTTTTAGGTAGAAACATACCTGATGTTCCATTTCCAAAATTAAATGTATATGGAGAGAATGATGAGTCTGATTGAATTAGATGAATATTTAGATTTAGATATAGAACCACTTCATGAAGAATTTATGAAGGTGGTTGATACCATACCTAAAAAATATTGGAATATGTTTTATTCGAACGCGGATAAGTTTGGTAATTTTGAAGAAGATTCACCTGAAGTTAAAACAATATATTTAACTGATTTAATTGAGGGAGTGGATATGAGCACTGATTATTTCTTAATAGATAAAGGCGAGTATTGGGTTGATTTACCAATATATGATGAGTTTCCCAAGATAAAAAGGATGGTTAATGAGTTACCATTCGAACATACAGGTAGAATTATGTTAATATTTAGTAAAAATGGTGAGGAGATAGTAACACATTTCGACCACGATTGGGAAGAATGGCGTCAAGAAATGATTTGGATTAGATTCAACAATAATAAAAGAATTTTTGTAAACAATATTTATATAGAAGGAAACACTTGTTGGTTTGATAGTAAAAAACCACACGGAACTGAATCTGATGGGTATTCAATTAGTATGAGAGTTGATGGGAAGTTTAAATCAGATTTTAGAAATAAATTATTTGGGAAGAATTCAAAATGGAAAACAGCACACATACCTTAGTAGATCCTGCAAAAATACGAAATAAATGGGTAAAGGTAGATGGTGTGCCCATGTCTATGTATGAAGAAAATACTCAAATGACAGAACGGGTGTATTGGGGATACAAGAGGGAATATTCGTTTAGTCTTATGAATGTGGGAACACCTTGTAATACCAAGTGTTTTTATTGTTCTCAATATTGGAATCCACCTGATTTGATAATAGCATATCCAAAATGGTTAACATTTGATGAGATTAAGCACTTTCTCACTTTTGTACCAGAAAAGACTATAACGGCTATTGGATATGGTCATCATGTTAGTAATGGTGAATTTTTTGCACATCCAAATGCTAACGAAATATTACAGCATCTTATTGACGAAAAATACACCGTAAAAGGAATCGATACCAATGGCCATTTTGTAAATGAAGAACACATCAAGTTACTGAGTCTTTTAATGAAACATCGTTGGGGCCGAGTGTTAGCTGGTGGTGAATTATGGAGTGGAATATATTTACACCTAACTAATTATGAAAAAACAACACATGCCTTTGAATTATTAGAGAAGTACGGACTTCCATATGCGGTAGTAATAGTACCATCATTAACTGATTTAAAAAATGGAACTACCGAAAGATGGATTAGATTACTGAATGAAAATCACAATCCAATCGAAATAGAAATCTCCCATCCAGCATATACTAAGTATGCTCCACCAAATGTTACAAAACATCTTGATTTTACTTGGGACGAGGGGTGGAAACACATTAAGGAGTGGCAAAAATTATATCCAAGAATTAAAATAGATTCTGAAAATCAAATCAATACAACTCGACTTGACCAATCGTTAACTCATTTAATTGAACATACCGATTATGGACCCAATTCGAAAATGTTATTCTTGGTGTCGGAGTCGGTAGAGAAAGTATTCGAAAGTCATGTTAAAAAAATAACTCCATTCAATAATTACAAAATTCAAATGGTAAAGAATACGACATTTGGTGGTAACATAATCGTTGCTGGTCTATTATTAGTTCAAGATTATATACCTGTAATTGAGAAAGTTTTAGCTGAAGGTTATAAACCAGATGTAATTGTTTTATCTAAAGCTGGTTTTTACTTTGATGAATTAGATTTGACAGGTGTTTCTGTTCAAACCATTAAAGATAAATTTGGTATTGAAGTATGTTGGTGTTAGCTAAAATAATTGTATTTGAACATTTAATTAAATACTTATAGATATGAAAAAGAAAAAGGTTATTAAGAACAAAGGTCTATTCGACCACATCACACACATTACACAAAAACAGACTAAAGGGTATTGGGATTCTCTGAATGAAACGGAACAGAAGCAATGGTCTAATTATATGATACATAGATTCTTATCTATGAAGATGGAATATACAGAGGTGGTGAATGAGATTCAAAGATACAATTTAAAACCAAAAGACTTATATAAATTATACACCAATGTTTTACCGAAGAAAAGAGAGTGGTTAAAATATACAAAAGGAAAGAAAGATATGAAGTATGAAAAATGGTTAGTCGAGATAGTGGCCAAGCATTACGAATCAAGTCTATCTGAGGCTAGGGAGTACCTACAAGTGTTTTATTCTACCGAACAAAATAAGGCAAATCTAAAGACACTTTTGCAAAGGTATGGAGTTGAACCAAAGGAAATTAAAAAACTAAATTTACCATAAGAAAGGGGAGGAACTAATGTATTTGTATCTTGATAATGTGGGGTGGTCATTGATAGACACAGGATTTGGAAATCGTATGCAGTTTTGGGAATATGCATATGAATTGAATAGACAGAATGGTTTTAATTTTAAGATGGCAGTCGAAGAACGAATGTGGTCAGAAACAAAATATTTAAATTTTCCATATACTGAAACATTTAATGTAATTTTTGGTGATTATCTTCCATCACAGAATATATCATCAATTGATCCAAGACTACCTTTTAAAACATTAGATGTAAATAAAAGTTATAATGTTCTTGGTGAGTGGCCACCATATTTGGGTGAAGGAGCAAAATCTTGTTATGGAAAATGGGTACATTTGATTACATTGAAGGACAAGATAATTGAAAATAAGATTAAAAATTTGGTGAAGGATAGGATTGGGATTCATGTTAGACATTGGCCAGTATTAGATGATACCGATGAAAGAGACAATAAAGTAGAAAGATTTGATTACAAGGGGAAGATGGAGTTATTAAGAAAAACAATGGATAAATATCCTAATTCTAAATTTTATATGAGTACAGATTGTACATATGATAGGCCTGGTCAAACACCACCATTACCTGATTTTAGAAAGGAATCCCATTGGATATCTGAAATTTATAAGGACTACGATGTGGTTGATTACAGAGATATATTAGATGTGAGTAAAGTAGTCTCGAATACATTTCCCGATATAGATAATAATGGGTGGAAGATGGTATTGGATGATGAGGGAAAGCCTGTTAAAGAAATTCGTATTTTTTATCAAACAGGTCCTAAAGGTGGTTTTTTTGATAAATATTCACAATCAACGGAAGATGTAAAAATATATAGAGATTGTGTTGATTTATTTGGATTGATTTATAGTAAAAAATTTATAAAGTCAGAAGAAACAGGTCCAGGATCTTCTTGGAGTGATTTTGTTTCATTTTACAGACAAACAATATGGCAAGAGTAAATTATGAAACTCTCGGTAAGATCATCGATGTGGATGAGAAAGACTTAGAGTTTGAAAGGGTTACAAATTCAATAGATGTGGTAGATATTGAGTATGGTGTAGAAGTCATATTTGATTACTATCGTAGGCATGGATTCCCTCACTACACAATTCGTGAAGATGAAAAACACGACCATTTGAAAAAACTGAGAAAGTTTGATGTCGATACGATATTCAAAGATAATCAGATAGTTCAAACTATGCATGGATTAAGATTATGTTGGACATACTTTCCACATTTTTGGGAAGTGGTGTGTGGTAGTGCTAAAAAATCACCTATGGATATATTTCACGATGATGATATGTTCAAATCTACGATTCGTAAGTGTTGGAAATGGGAACAGAAACATTACAAGGGTGAGGATCCAGATGGAGAGAGAAATGTATTTCACGAAAATAGATTAAGACAATCCATTAAAATATATAGTGGTACACAATCCGTGAGTAATTTCAGACCGACAGCAGCAAAACTAATCTACGAGAAGTTCGGTGGGGATGGAGTCATTAGAGATATGAGTTGTGGTTGGGGTGGTAGATTACTTGGATTTTTATCTGCATCAAACACTAAGCATTACATAGGAACTGAACCATCTACAAAGACTTATGAAGGTTTATTGCAAATGAGCAAAGAATTTGACTATATTAATAAGAAAGTTGATATATATAAACAAGGGAGTGAAGATTTCGTTCCTAAAAAACAATCAATCGATTTATGTTTTACTTCACCACCTTATTTCGATACAGAGAAATACTCAGATGAGGAAACTCAAAGTTATATTAAATTCCCATCCAATGATGAATGGGTAAACGGATTTTTAAAAAAGACCATAGAGAATTGTCACTATGGTTTAAAGAAAAATGGTTATATGTTAATGAATATTGCAAACACACCAAAGTATAAGTTTATAGAAGAAGAAACCGTAAGGATTTCCAAAGAGTTGGGTTTTATCCAAGAGGATACCTTACAATTAACATTATCGAGTGTGATGGGGGCAGGTTATAAATACGAACCTGTTTTTGTCTTTAAGAAAAAGGAAATATGATGACGGATTCAGCAATCTTAAAAGTTAATTATGGAGACATGCCAGGTATGAATAAAAAAACACAATTATTATTTAAAAATTTAGAATGGGGTATCAATATAAAATCTAATACTATGTATTTGACCTATGAAATAGAACAAGATACATTATACGCGGTAATGACGAGATTTGATAATTTTATTCAACATAATGAAGGTCGAGATATAAATTTAATAATCTCATCATATGGTGGTGATGTTTATTCTATGTTAGGAATAATTGATTACTTCAAAACTTTACCTGTAAAAGTTAATACACATTGTTATGGTGCTTGTATGTCAGCAGCCGCTGTTATATTATCATGTGGAACTGGTGAGAGAACTATGACACAAAATTCTACGGTGATGGTTCACGAAGGTTCGGCATTTGAAGCAGGTAAAACGACAGATGTATTAAAAGGAGCCGACCACTTGAAAAAATTACAAAGTAATATAAATAGAATACTTGGAGAGGTTACAGGTAAAGACCAAAAATTTTGGGAAGAAGTTTCTAAATCAGATACCTATTTGACGGCAGAAGAATGTTTAGAATACGGAATAGTTGATAAAATCACTTGACTTTTACATTAATTATTCGTAACTTCCAGTATAGATAAGGAGATAATATGCCAGAGGCAATCAAAGAGTCAAAAACTAAAAAAGAAGTGAATTCTTATTTGACAGGCGACCACGGCGACATCGTAACATTGATGGAACAAGAGTGGCCAGAGATGACTAAAGAATTTAAAAGATTACAAAGAGAACAATACGAATTGTTCTTACACAAACAACACGATTACGGTCCAGGTAACATAAGTGTTGGAACACAATTACAAACACCTGATGAGATACATCTATCACTTACAGGATTGTGGTTCAGAATGAACGATAAGATACAGAGGTTAAAAACTTTACTTATGGGTAACAGAGGAAACGCCGTAGAAGGTGAACCTATGGAAGATGCTTATCTTGATGTTTCCAACTATGGAATAATGGCAACAATCGTTAAAAATGGAAAATGGGGTAAATAATGAGAACAGCAAAATATTTTACGGCCACTTGGTGTGGTCCTTGTAAAGCTTTCAAACCAGTTATGAACGAAGTATTGAATGAAGGACATTCAGTTCAGATTCTTGATGTGGACGAGAATAAGGCATTAGCCCAACAATATAATGTTAGGTCAGTTCCAACAACGGTCATAGAAGAAAATGGAGTAGAAGTAGATAGGTTTGTAGGTGCACTACCAAAACAATCTGTTATTCAAAAATTAAATGGCTAAGAAAAAATCAATATCATATAGTCAATTTGCACTATGGGAACAATGTCCCTATTCTTGGAAATTGACCTATGTGGATAAGGCAATACCATTCACAGATAATATCTATACAATGTTTGGTACGGCGATGCATGAAGTATTACAAGAATACCTAAAGGTCATGTATTCTGAAAGTATCGTTGAGGCAGACAAATTACTTCTTGAGGAAGAACTCGAAGATAGAATGAAAAAAATCTTTATGGAAATCAAACTCAAGAATGGTGGAGAAGAATTCTGTACTAAAAGTGAAATGTTAGAATTTTATAATGATGGACTAAAGATAATCGATTATTTTAAGAAGAAACGAAATCAATATTTTAGTAAAAGAGGATATGAATTAGCAGGTATAGAAACACCACTCAATTATGATTTACCAAACAACTTAAAGTTTCGTGGGTTTATTGATTTGATTATCAAGGATACGGTTAGGAATAGAATTAAGATTATTGATATCAAAACATCAACTTGGGGTTGGAATAAATACCAAAAGGCCGACAAGAATAAAACAGACCAACTACTTTTATATAAACAATTTTACTCTAAACAATTTGATATTCCTATGGATAGAATTGATATTGAGTATTTCATAGTAAAAAGAAAGTTATACGAAAATACAGATTTTCCACAAAAGAGAATTCAAACTTTCATACCAGCAAATGGAACACCATCCATCAATAAAGTCAACAGAAGGTTACAGGCGTTTATGGATGAGTGTTATGATAAGGATGGGAATATCATCCCACATGATTACGAAAAGTGTTCACCTCAAAAGAAATGTAAATCGTTTACTAAATGTAAAGATTTATAATACTTATTATTAAGATGGAGAATTAATATGGCAAGGGCGACAGGAAGAATATATGCACTAAGACTCAAATTATCTGATTTCATCAATACAGAATATGAGTCATTGGTAATTAATAAAATAAAAGAGGCAACAAAGTCTCATACTTTTAAGCTTCAGTTATGGTACGATGAGGGGGAAGTATCATCTAAGGAGTTAAAATCCTTTATGGAAAAGTATGAAAGTTTGCTTCACTATAAGACAACAATAAGACCGAACAGAGATGTTGACCGCTCTCAATTTACTTGGTATGATATTATTCACAAAGATGATATAGAGGAAGGATACCCATATAGATTTAGGTTTATTGGAGACGAAGATAGATTGACCTGTATTTTTAAAGGATTAAAGAATTTTGAAGATTGTTTAGAATTTGTAACATCCGAAAAACCATCAAAACAAGAAAAACCAAAAAGAAAACAAAAGAGAAACGACTACGAGGATTAGAATGAAACGAATTGGTATAGTAGGAGCGAGAACCTATACTAATAAAAGAAAGATAAAAGAATTTGTATTTAAATTAAAACAACAATTTAATGATAAGGTTGAGATAGTAAGTGGTGGACAACCAAAGGGTGCCGATGGTTACGCCAAAAAATTTGCATTAGAGTTTGATATGAAATATGTAGAATTTCCACCAAGACATTATCAGTATAATCAACATTGTATTTTAGAACAAAATCACTATGGAAAACCATACCACATTACCAATTTTTTTGATAGAAATAAACAGATAGCAGAATATAGTGATTATATAGTTGCATTTATTCCAAATAATTATAACTCAAGAGGGACATTAGACACTATTGAACATGCACAAAAGTTGAAAAAAAAGGTAGTGATTTTAGATTGATATGATACTTATATATACATATATACGGAGATTAAAATGAAAAGTGAAACAAAACTCACTTCGGTTAAAATTATAACCGATTTGTATAAAAAATTTAAAGGTGTGGCTTTAAATGAAGAATTTACATTGCAAAAATTAGTGAATAGGTCAATGGACAGGTATTTAAAAGACGAAGAATACAAAAAATCCATTGTGGAATACGATTATCTACAAATAAGTGGTAGTAATTTTTAAGTTATAAGGAAAGGTTATATGTCTAAAAAGAAGATTTTGTTACTCTCAGATGATTTAAGAATGTCAAGTGGAGTTGGTACAGTTTCTAAAAACTTTGTATTAGGAACAATAGATAAATATGATTGGGTTCAAGCAGGTGGTGCAATTAAACATCCTGAAGAAGGCAAGGTGGTGGATATGAATGACTCAGTTCGTAAAGAAACTGGTGTAGAAGATGCATATCTTAAAATTTATCCAATAAGTGGTTATGGAAATCAAGAGTTATTGAGGAGTTTGATAAATATAGAAAAACCTGATGCAATACTTCATTACACGGACCCAAGATTTTGGACTTGGTTGTATCAAATGGAACATGAAATAAGACAGAACATTCCTATATTTTATTATAACATATGGGATGATTTACCATATCCAAGATACAATGAGTTCTTTTATGAATCTTCTGATTTAATTATGAACATATCAAAACAGACGGTAAATATTGTTAATCAAGTGGCACAAAAGAAACCAAGAACAGATTGGGATTGTACTTATATCCCTCATGGAATTGATGATGAAAAATTCTATCCAATTAGTGAACTTCAAGTGGATGAGCATAAAGAAATGATGGAATTTAGAAATACTGTTTTATCAAGAGGTGATAAAGAGTTTATAGTATTTTGGAACAACAGAAATATTCGTAGAAAAGTTCCAAGTGATGTAGTTATGGCATATAAAACATTTTGTGATATGTTACCTAAAGAGAAGGCAAAAAAATGTGTATTAATTATGCACACTGCACCAATAGATAATAATGGAACAGATTTGACTCAAGTAGTAAAGGAAATGTGTCCTGAGTATGATGTTATATTTTCAAATCAGAAATTAGAAGAAAAACAACTTAATTTTCTCTATAATATAGCAGATGTTCAAATTAATATGGCATCTAACGAAGGATTTGGATTAGGAACAGCAGAAGCAATAATGACAGGAACACCTATTATTGTTAATGTCACAGGTGGATTACAAGACCAATGTGGATTTAAATTAAAAGGTAAGCATGTTACACACGAAGATTATACGGAAATCGTATCATTCCACGATGATAAAAAATGGAAAGATAATCCTGATTTGACTCATGGTGAGTGGGTAAAACCAGTTTGGCCGTCTAATCGTAGTTTACAAGGTTCAATACCAACACCATATATTTTCGATGACAGATGTAGATTCGATGATGTTGCAGATAAAATTAAAGAATGGTACGATACACCAAGAGAAGAAAGAATAGAGGCAGGACAGAAGGGTAGAGAGTGGATGTTGAAAGACGAAGTTGGAATGTCTTGTAAGAATATGTGTCAGAGGTTTATCCATGATATGGAACAGGCATGGGAAAAGTGGACACCAAGAAAACGATTTACTTTACATAAAGTAGTATAAGGAGAAATTAAATGAACGGCGTAGATAAGTTTATTAAAGTTATAGATGATGTAACGAGATTCATCGTGGGTGATAAAAGAGGCGGTGACGATAGACGAGTTAAAAAGTCTAAAAGAAAAACTACTCGTAGAAAAACATCACGAAGAAAAGGATAAAAAATGAGTTATAGACCATTGGTTTTAGTTACAGCACCAGTAGGAACAAGAAGTGGTTATGGTTCTCATAGTAGGGATATTGTTAGGTCATTGATTGCTATGGATAAATTCGATGTTAAAATTTGGCCTGTCCGTTGGGGTGCAACTGCACAGAATGCTCTTGAAGAAAATAATCCAAAGGACACTCCTATTATAGAAAGATTATTGGGACAACCTAATATGGAAAGACAACCAGATATTCATATTCATATTGTTGTTCCAAATGAATTTCAACCATTAGGAAAGTACAATATTGGTATTACTGCTGGATTGGAAACAACTATTACACCACCAATTTGGGTAGAGGGAATGAATAGAATGAATCTCAATATAGTTCCTGCTAAATTTATCAAGAAGTATATTGAACCTGTTGTATTTGATAAACATGATGAACGGACTAAACAAGTTATTGGACAACTCAGACTTGAAAGACCAGTAGAGGTTTTATTTGAGGGAGCCGATACGGACATATACAAACAGACAAAAGAATTCTCTAAACCACTACACGAAGAATTATTAAACATAAAAGAAGATTTCTCGTTTTTATTTGTAGGACATTGGTTACAAGGTGAGTTGGGACATGATAGAAAAGATTTAGGGATGTTGATAAAAACATTTTGTGAAACTTTTAAAAACAAAAAAGACCAACCAGCCTTGGTATTAAAAACAAGTGGTGCGACTCCAAGTATACTTGACAGAGAAGATATACTTGGTAAAATAGATAGGATTACAAAAACCGTACAAGGTAACCTACCAAGTGTGTATTTGTTACACGGAGACTTTTCGGATGACGAGATGAATGGATTGTATAATCATCCAAAAATAAAGGCTCATGTTTCATTTACTCATGGAGAGGGATTTGGTCGTCCACTACTTGAAGCATCATTAAGTGGAAAACCAGTCATAGCTCCAAATTGGAGTGGTCAAACAGACTTTTTAACTAAGGATGGTGCTATACTTTTACCTGGTGGGATGAATGATGTAAAACCAGACTCTTTGATGAAAGGATTGCATGTAAAAGATACTAAGTGGTTTACCGTAAATTATAATTACGCATCAAAAGTATTAAAGGATGTATTTGAAAACTACGATAAACATATGGTCAAGGGTAAAAAATTATCAATAATGAACCAAACTAAATTCTCACTTGACGCTATGACGAAGAAGTTTGAAGAAATACTTGATAAACATTTACCTAATTTTGAAGCACCAGCAAAGAAAGTGGATTTAAAACTACCAAAACTTAAAAAGGTAGGTTCAGATACACCACCACCACAAAAAATGAAATTACCAAAACTAAAAAAGGTGAGTGTATAATGGAAAGAGTAATAGATTGTCCAGTATGTTATGACCAAGATGCATGTTTTGAGGACATACAAGAAACATTTAAATCATATATGTGTTTTAATTGTGGATTTATGAGTAATAGTATTTATACTGAAGATAACTTAAATCAGATTGAAAATTCATCAAGACTTGTTAATGATTTAAAATACTTTGATGAGGAAAGAAAAATATATTGGTATCCATCGGTGGTCAATATGGGACAAAAGGGAATAATATTTCCTGAAGGGAAACCTGATTCTTGGTGTTGGAAATACGCACAAGTCGTTCAGATAGAGCAAGAAGAACAATTAGACTATCCGATTCCTGGTGAAGATGGTAAGTATTACACAGAAAAACTTGATGTAGAAAACGCAAAATCTTATGGTCAGTATGAATTTCTAAAGGCTTGTAAGGATATGGGAATAACTGTGGATCAACCTAATGCCTAAGATTGGAACAAATTGGAATACACTTGAACCTGGTGATATAGTTTCATTCAGATATCAATCGGTAGTTGATAAAACTAAACAACCAAGAACAACTACTATTTTGGTATTGAACAATAAGTACCAAAAAAAATTAAAAAGTGGTAAGACGGAATTTTACATAAATGGGTTAAAGTTAGAGAAATCTAATATTTCTATCTTTACGAATAAAGACGAGGCTTGGAATCTTTTAAGTGAAATAGGATGGGTATCTATTGTGTCTTTAAAGGATGAAATTTATAAAGTAAAAATTAAAAGTAGATATATTGGAACATATGGTGCAACTGATGTGTTGTATAAAAAAGTAGTGAATACACCAGCAGGAAAAAAGGCAGAGTTTAGGAGTTATAATTGGGAACAGGCAAGAAAAAATTCTGTTTATTATGAACCAATAAAACTTCCAAAGGATAAAATTTTGTTAATGGAGAGTCAAAGAGCTGAAAATGAAAATTAGTTATGGTATTACGGTCTACAATGAACACGAAGAACTAAATAAGTTATTAGAGATATTAGTACACAAAACCGATCCTGAAGATGAAATCGTTATTTGTGTTGATGGTAATGATGAAAAAGTACAAGAAGTCATTACGAGTTGGGTTCAACAATATGGTCATGATGATATGAAAACCATCATAGTATATAATAGAAAACTCGATGGTAACTTTGCAAAACATAAGAATTCAGTTATAGAAAAATCAACAGGTGATTATATATTTCACATAGATGCCGATGAGTATCCACATGAGGTTTTACTTCAACAACTCAAACAAATATTAGAAATGAATGATGTGGATTTGGTTTGGATACCAAGAGTAAATACAGTAGAGGGTTTTACACAAAATGATGTTGCAAGATATGGGTGGAGAATGACAGAAAAAGGTTGGGTAAATTATCCTGATTATCAGGCAAGAGTTTTTAGAAACCACAAAGATATAAGATGGACAAGACCACTTCATGAACACATTGTTGGTTGTAAAACATATTCACATCTACCACCACATGAAGAACTATCTTTGTATCATCCAAAGACAAGAAAAAAACAAATACAACAGAATAAATTTTATCAAGAGAATTTTAGTAAAGAATTGAATGTGAGGAGAGGATGAGAAAATATTTACCAACGATAGCAGAACTGATAGATAGACTTTCTATTATACAATTAAAAGAGGTGTTTATATCAGAACATAAAGAAGAATACGCCCAAGAGATTAAAGACATAGTTCATGATTTAAATAAATTGGGTTTAGAAAAAGAATATGATTATTCTAACTTAGGAGAACTCATTAGGGCAGTAGTAGTGTTATCTCAAATGAATTTACATATATGGCACAATGAAACCAAATATCGAGCTGGAGAAGGTGATGGTAATCTTGGATTAACTCACGGATTAAACGGAATAAGAAATACAGCAAAAAATATAATACAAGATAAAATAGATAATGAAGGTAGAAAAGATTACAAAGTAGATTGTATAGCCGCTGAATTCAAAGATTGGGAAGTGAGTTGGTGATGTTCAAGGAAACACGAAGTCGTTCAACCAAGAAGTCTATTAGTTGGAGAATTATAGCATTTACCAATTCTTGGATTATATTGGCATTAAGTATGACCGAAGTTCCATTTTGGAATGCAATAATAATGAATGTTACGGGTATGGTTATGTTTTATTTTCACGAAAGAATTTGGAATAGAATTGACATTGGGAAACATTCACAATGATATTTTGGAGAATCATAGATAATAGATTACATCCTGTATCTGAAGTACAATCTTTGGGATTTGAAGAATCAGAGGGATTACGGATACCCGATGAGTATTTAGATAAACAAGAGTTTATGGTCATGAGAACAGCACACGGATTGGGTGATTGGGCAATAATATCATCAATGCCTCGTTTGTTGAAAGAGAAGTATCCAAATTGTAAAGTATATGTACCTTCAGTAAGTTTACTTGAAAGACTCTTTGGTAATATTAAAGACCATTGGGGAACTTGGGAAAATCCATTTAAAGCTGTAAACTATGTATTTGATAACAATCCATATGTAGATGGGGTTGTGGATGAATTAGATGGTGAGGTATTTCATGACCATTACAGAGTGTACAATGATAATAAATTAGATATACCATTAGTTAAACAGATGTTAAAGTTTTGGCAGTTTAAAGATGATGAAATGAAAGATTACACACCAGAACTTTATTGGACAGAAGAAGAAAGACAGAGAGGTGACGAAATCATCCACAGGTTCGCCG
>Ga0209645_1000680_pt1 | contig 17472 bp, 1 predicted proteins | sample ETNvirenome_6_30_FD_184070 | JGI IMG/M metagenome (GOLD analysis project Ga0209645, IMG submission 184070) | Marine viral communities from the Pacific Ocean - ETNP_6_30 (SPAdes) (version 2) | ecosystem: Environmental > Aquatic > Marine > Oceanic | place: Pacific Ocean | collected 2013-06-19
GCCCGGAGTAGCGCTACTAAACATTCCCGGCTTGTAAGGTAGGCTTCTTCGACTTAGTGAAGGAGATGTGGTTTCCTGTACACCTAACGGGTTGTAAAGACCTAAAGAGGGGATATTTGCAAAATGGCTACCGGAATCCGGCTCTATGTCGAGTATGACTTCATTGATAATTACTTCACAACCTCGTACATCAGCCATAATTGCTTCAGACAAAATGAGTGTATGTGCGCCGTTTGTGCTAATGTCTTGCTCAATTGCAATTACAGTGTTTACTTGTTGCCCAGTCAATTCAGTAACTTTATCTCCGCTTTCAGAAGGTGCCTTAGCAGCGTCACTGTGGTTCAAATGGAAACCTTTGAGTTGCTGCGCAAACACATTCGGCTGTATCACAATTTGATAAGCACCGACTTCCATCGGATCGGGGAAGTGGTTATTGAGTGTGTATGTGCCAGCCGCTTCTAATACTAATTCGTGTCCACCAGCAGCATTCTTGCTACCTGCATCACCCACTGATGCCGCTATACCATAGCCCTCGTACTTGACTTTAGTTTCAGTCAATAGTGTAAATCCTCCACCGTGTATATCAGATGGAGAGAACGCAGCAGTTGGCCCTGAGAAGTAAATGTAAGGGTCACGACCCGGTTCGTGCGTAGTTGTAGTTGCAGTTGTACTGGTTCTCGTACCTTCATTTGTACCAATCAAACTATCGATTGCAGGTGAATTGTTAGAAGTTCTACAACTTTGATTCAACTGATACAATCTTTGGTATGCAGGGTGAGCATAATGACCCGGCATCAAAGCCATAGTTGGATTGACATAATGATGCCCCATTCTTGGGACAGGCATAGGTGTCATCTTTGGCTTGACAATATTAGTATGTGCCGTTGATGGCCTAGACATGGCACCAGTATTTGCAGGTAAAGCGCCGTACAGTGTGAACCAATCTGTAATCTTCATATCAGGGCTTGCACCACTGTATTCACTGTGGTCCCGCAATCTACGGGATGCGAATATACGAGTGCTACCGGCAGGCATGTAGTAACTTGGTACAACCAGTAATCCGACTTTGCCTGTAACAAACTCTGCAAAGTCAGGAGAATAAACTACTCCTGTAAAAGTACTTCCTGAAACACCAGTGTAAGAGGCGATTACTCCTTTGTTAGTTATTGGGTCATAGACTCTAAGGAAGTATCTGCCCCCGCTTTGCTCTGATGTATCTAACCAAGTAGCCGACTCAGGTGCACTACCGACTGTAATGACAGGGCCGCTGTAACTAGAATATACCAATTCATCGACATCATCTCTGTGAGTCATACTTACACCCATCTTCGTTACATGGAAGTACAGACTTCTGTCGTGTGGCTCATAAGATGTAGACAAAGGCTTGTTATCTGTATGGTCTAACCAACCTTCAGATGTAGAGGCAGGGAAATTAAGTCTATGTTCATGTTTAGCAATAGATACATCTGTCAAGTCTTGACTCAAATGCTCCCAGCCATTATTCTCCCAAGTAGGCCAAAGACGAGGGCCTGCGTATGTATTATCAAATATTTCCTTAATGTGCTGTACTGGTTGCGATGGGTGTTGAAGGCCACCTGAACCAATAGTTTCATTCTGATAGGCTTGAATGCGATCGAATCCGGGTCTGACAATTATGTTGCCCGGTATTTCATCAGGATTAGGTAGCCTAATCTTCATGTTAGGGGAAACACCTGTACCTGCCAATGCTGGGGCTAGACCTTGTATTTCTCTATCACTAACATGCCTAAAGTCCATAATGACTGTACCTAACGGAGAGCCACCTTCTAGTCTGTGCTCTTGACCCGTGTCGTCTACAACTGTCATGCTTTGGAATTGCATCTCTTCGTTTGGAATCATCAACGCATTCTTGATTTCTATTGGATGCTGTTCTGCCAACTGCGGGTGCGCCAATTCCTGCGCTTGTATAACAGGGAACATTGCAGAGTTTGTAGATTCAAAACTAAACCTAACATTACCTAGTACCTTTTCACCCACTAACTTGTACGAGCCGCCATCTTTTCGCTTCACCCATGGAACAGCCCCTAACCCTCTAGCATTAGCGGCAGGCATAGTTAGGCTACCGCCATCCATGCGCTTCCAAACTACATGTTCAGCCGAGAAGTTACGAGCAGCACTTCGCTTTTGATAATAACCAAACAATCCGGGGTGAGGCATAGCAGTGGTTGCTGCTGCAGGATTTAGGTAGTCCTTTAGACCACTGTTACCGATGCATTCTACTCCATATGTACCAAAGTCCTCGTGGAAGTTAGAACCTTTGACTATACTCTCATCCCAATACAAATCACCAGTAGGGTGCAGACAAGCGTTAGCCTGTACCATGTCACCTGATTGTATTGTGCGGTGCCATTCTGCATCTGTCGGAGCAGCGTTAGTTGCCGGATAATCTGTATTGTCAAACGGTCTAGTGAAACCAGTGTGCATCTGTGCTTCTACACGAGGTCCGGCATTAGCATAAGCAACATATCTCGATTTGTTGTGCACTTTACCTGTGTCCCATTGAATTGTACCAGCGTGTAAAATGTTACCATTTTCCTTTGCCATCAGCCAATCACCTGAACAAAGTATACCATCTCTGTCTGCTTTGGCAATGAGTGGCAATTCACTTTCATTTGTAATTGCAATGAGGTGTCTTGAAGATAAACCGTTTACGCAATAATCGGAGAAAGTTGCTGTAGCAGTGTCACCAGTGCCCACAGGGGCAGACGATGCTAAACAAGTTTCAGCAGCACCATATGGATTGAACCCAAGGAACGGATGCCAAGCACCAAGTCCGGCAGGGTAGACTCCTGAACCTATCTGAGTACCTGTGTAAGAATTGAGATAAGAATAGGCTTCACCCGCCCAACCCACTGCACCGATTGGCTTGGTTCTGTCTATTGCATCAATTAGACCGTTGTAGTGCACCTGACACATGTGATCTCGGGCAGTTACAGAGTTGTCGTTATTGTGCCTGTGTGTACCGGCTTTAGTCCAAACATACGCCTTGTAAGTATTGTCTATCGTCAAATCCCTCATGTTTGTAGGGTCGGTTACATTAGAGTTAGCAATTACAGTATTAATTGAAATCCTTGCGTCATTTGAAGAACCACCTTGTTCAATAATCACCAGTTCTCCTGCTACATAGCCTGAGCCTGCATTAGTGATTGTGACACCTGTGACTCGGCCTGCACTTACTGATGTTATTTCTACAGTTAAGCCAGTTCCGCTACCCCCTGATGTAGGTAAATCTGCTGCTGTAGAATATCCAGCACTTCCCGGCGCTGCAATCGCTATAGCGGAAGGTGTACTAGCGGCTGGACTTTTACCGAGTGTAAATGTAGTGTTAGGTGCACTTATTGATTGACTAATGTAAGGTGCATAGCCTGAGTTTGCCCCATCACTAAACCTAAGCCAACCGTAATCAGGGAGCGTGGTCGCCACACTAGTCACCCTAACAGAAGCAGCAGTGCCTCCTGATTGAGCAGTGTACTGATTTACTGCAAGTTCTACCCAACCGTACCTGTCCTGCTTGTGTGCATTTTGCATAGATGGCAAGAATGTACCACCAATAGCCTTGAGAGGGTCTTTGCCGGGGAATGTGTTGATAGATGCGCTGATAACTGCACCTAATTCTTCTGCGTTTTGTACACGGGTAGCATCGATTAACACTATGTTTTGGTCGCTCACTTGGTCGTTTGCAGAGCCATATGCGGCCACATAAGCCTCCGCTAATAATCCACATGGTCTAAACGCAGACACATTGTGTTTGTTAGTGCCACCTGTGGCTAATCTGCCATTTTCAATTGGGTGCTTTGGATTTAGATTTACATGGTTATCTAGGAAATGACCGCCCGGATGATAGCCCCCATCCATGTGCCAAATCGCAAAGGCTTTCTTTGTAGCAGCATGCGAAGCACTCTGTAAAGTGTTGCCAGCCAAATCGGTAAATGCGTGATTGAAAGGATGTGCTGTTGGTGGGAATGTCAAATGGACAGAAGTAAAATCTGAACCTTCATAATAAAACGCCCTGTCATATGTTTGTGCAAAAGTATCTCCACTACTTGTGTGCACTGCTACACTTGGGAATCCTTTAGTTGGCTCCCAATTCATATCGTAATTGAAAGCGCTAAGTCTATTCTTTTGGAAGAAACTGGTTCTTGGTAAATGAGCAGATGCGGTCAAAGTTCGATTAAAGCCACTGACTGAATCATCACCATTAGCCAATTGATTAGGTAAGTAAGATTCATCAGACACACTACCGCCTATGTAGATAGGAACAGCGCTATAGCCGTTACCTGTAGTTACTATGTTCGATCCTTGCGGCTCAAATGTAGCACTGTTGTGAGGGAAGGCTTGGCCCGGACCAAACACCATGTAGATAGTTTGGTCGTTAGTATCTCCTGAAGAAGTGTACCTAGCGTGTGGGTGAGCAAATCGTAGTATGATAGGACTTGGTAAGTTTACAGAAACTGTGTTTGTACTATCAGTGTAAGTCGTACCTGTGGCCTTGCTATTTGCACCTTTAGCCATATCAAACGGCAAAATACCATCTTGGTTGAATAGAGGTGGGTTGTTTTTCCCTTTATGGTCGTCTAAGTATGGTGTACCGGGGAACATAGCCAGCATAGCGTTAGTATCAAGGAGAGCATAAGAGCCAGCAATCTCTCCGACATTTTGTAGTCCGGCAGAACCTGTCGGGCCACCAGCATAAGGGTGCGTATAGAAATCGCCATAATCATTCTGAGTGCCGTCATTTACATCCATGACTACTCCGCTAAAGCCACCGCCAAAGTACAACGGTACCCAGTGGTCGGGGCTATCTCTGCCGCCTCTAAAGTAAAGGAATGGACTGGACATCTTGCTTCCAGCCCTACGGACTCCATCGGTTTTCATCCCGTTTTTGACACCTCCATTCCGCATCAAAATATCTGTGTTTCCACAATATGATGCAAAATTAGCGCTAACACCTGTAGCCGCTCCGTAAGTAAGTTTGGTTTCAACTGCCGCACCGGGTTTACTAACGACTTCTGCATATTCCTCTGAACCCCACCAAATTGTAAATCGCTCGCCCCAAGCCTGTGCGTTGTCAGAACCCGGTACGCATATTGAGTACAAGTAACTGTTGCTATGGGTGGTTAGTTCGGTACCACTGTCAGCACTCAATAGAATCATAGGGCTATCGACCTTTGGAATGATGTGGTCGCCCGCTATACTAGTGTAATTGTCACCACGAAGGTTTCTTTGCCATGTCGATGTATCAACAGGGTTGTTTTGGTTATCGACTAGTATAGGGGTGGCAGTATTAGCATTAGTCCCTCTATAGCGAGTGGTAATGTGTAATACAGTTTCAGGGATATAGCCCACATCTAATCGTGTACCGTCATCTCTTTCACTGTCACTAAGTCCACCAGTGTGCTTCGTTGAAACAACGGCGTCACTACTTGCACCCTCAACTAATCCCCAATCCTTACTTCTTGACACCTCAAACAATTTGTTGAGTGGTGTTTTGGCTTTAGCATTAGACCTAACTTTGATTGCTTTAGGGCTAACTCCCCATTCTGCAAGCGTCTTGCCATCAGGCGCAAACATATGCGTACAGTCAAAGTAGTTGCCATCTTTTGTTGGGTCAGCATTCATAGCAAACTCAACTGCCGCTGCAATTACTTCGTCAGTGAGTACGCTTGTGAAGTTGATTCTTGGACTAATTAGCATACCTTCATCAGTTGTCAGTGCACGACCACCTGTACAACCATAGAAGTAGTGCTTGTTAGATGCTCCAGTATCACCATCGTGGTCGTAATGAGATCGGCTGGTGTAATGAATTGTAATTCCTTGGTCACCACTGGTACCGGCATCATCTGTCAATTGCAACACTCCCGACTCAGGGAACCCAAGATAACCCAATACATCAGGGTGAGTTAGTGTATCTCCTGTGCTGTAAGGTGCAGTAAGGGTGACATCTAATGTAACCCCTGTACCAGCAGACTTGTTACAAGTTGCATGTATTCCCACAGAGGGCGAAGGATAGTTATTCCAAAGATTACCTTTGTATGGCTTAGCAGTACCTCCACTCTTTTCACCGCACACTTCACCTGTACCAACCATGTGTTTACCAATCGTAAATCCACCCTGTGCTACATCTTTGTCATCAAAATAAATTACAACCTCTTCGTCAAATGTAGGTGGAACCATTGTTAAGTCGTTACCAAATGGCTTGTCACATTCTTTGTACACCATTCTGATAGTATGATTGTTGCCGATGTGGTCTGTAAATCTAAATCCGTATAGGTTACCGTCACCTATGTTATCGGGTTTCATTTGCTCTTCAGGAATGTAACCAGTAGGATTGTCACTTGTATAAATCGTGCTACCTAACATGGCGGTAGCAGCGTTAGATGCATTGCCATATATTGCTTTGAATCTAGCCTCTCCATCTCTACCCATACCCCATTTGCCAGTATTAGGTGCCCAGCCCGGAATACCAGCCTGTGTCAAGCCACCAAAGTTAATGCGGGCCTTTGCTGTGGTTCCAATCCTAAGTCCATCTACCATTGTAGAAGATGGGCTTTTTGTTTCAAATGACTCGTTGATGACAGTATTTGAGTTTCTACCTGAAGCGTTTTCACGGAATGTATCTGTCTTTTGTGTAGAACTAGCGACAGTTTCAGGACCAAGGCTTAAATTGTTTTCAAACGAGTCTAATGTTTCTTCAGGCGGTATGAACTCTTTGAGGGTAGTGATTGGTGCAAACGGTCTGCCAAATCTATTGATTGGCATAGGTGCAGGGTGCATGTTTTCTCCAGTCATCTCATCAGGTTGACACCAGTAGTTACGGAATCTGCCACCATGCCCTATCAAATACTGTGGGCGATAAGGACTCTGCGCACGACTGTTGTCTAACCAAACACAGAAGTTTCTCCCCTGTGCACCCGGCACTGTAGAATGTATAACTACAGAGAAGCCTTCTTTGCCATTAGAGTCTAACATGACCCTACCAAGGTGAGCACGAACATACCCCATGTGACTACCTTTGTCGTGACTAGAGAATCCCTTCTTGATATCCCAAAATGGCGCAGGGTCGTGAGTAGAACCTGTGCTTTTACCTAAGTGCTGCTCTGCAGTTTTCTTGACATGCGTTCTACCATTCTTAGCACCGGCTTGATTGATTAGTCTAACAACTTCAAGTGCAGCAGATTCTATGTTAGTGACACCATCTCTTAGTGCCACCTCGCCAAGATCGACTGTCAAACGGCGCACGAAATCCATCTGAGTCCAGTGGTCTAAGTGTTGCAGGCGGGATTCTTCATGCCCACTTAGGTCTAATGCTGAACTGCGAATACCCTTCAAAGCAAGGAACGCAGGGATAGCACGGGTACCATCAGGGGTGTCAAAGAAGGTAGAGGCTTCTCTTGAATCTTTATCGATTTGTTGATGTAGCAATACTGCGTCATTTGAGTTTATTACTGCATCATTAGTTCTAGGCATACCACTATTTGCCGTATACTCTGAACCTACATCGGGGCTGTGTGGCGACAATATAGTGCCAGTGCTAGCATTCCATGTGCTCTTGTGAGAATACGCCGCTTCGATAAACTGCGACTTAGTAGAAGCCGTAAGGTATTTGCTTTGGCTTGGGAAGCCTGATGCTACATCTAAAGACGAGCCTGAGTTATCATCATCATGTACTATGGCACCAGTAGTCCCACTTGGCGCTGCTCCAATCTTAGTAGCGTCAGCGCTACTTTGAACCTGCATCCACAGGTCTTGGAACGCAATAAACTCACGATCATGCGCTACATCGTATAGTAACACACGAGCATGTTCATCAGATGATTGATACGGGTCTATGTAGGCAACGGTTGGTGCTAAATCAGCAGATAGACCTAACGCTTCATAATTCAATTCGATTGTTTTGTTTACATGCTGTACGAAGTTTTCTGCTGTTTCGACACAAGTATTACCAATCAAGAAGTTTTCCAAAGGTGTACTGCTTCTAGGGTTTGCATTCATAGCGCCCTGTCCACCGTTAAAGCCAGTCCAAACTTTACCTTCATTCAGTGTACCTCTGCTTTTACAGAACAGTCCTTCAATCGAATGAGGGTTGGTGTAGTGCATGTTCATCCAAACGGTATCACCGTCACGCAATCCACCCGGAGCATAAGGATATGCCCAAGATTTATTCAAGAACACGCCTTCTTTTTCTTCAGGATAAATTGTGCTAGGGCTAGCATGCATATCTACGAGAGTAATTTCATCCCCTGCAGATGGGCTGAATGACCCATCAATGTCAAGTAGGCTAAGTTCATTTTCTCCTGTCTTTGATTCGTAATGAGCATAATATACGGTTCCGCTTGCATTTCTCCAAGCAACTCTGTAGCGATAACCTGTATAGCCATCCACTCCTTCTCTATTATCAGGGAATGTACTTGCATCTTCTAATCTCAAAAGATTAAGAATACCAGTTGAATAAGATTGTACGATGCCCTTTGCCCTTCCACTTTGTATTCTATCAAGGTGGGGATTGACACGGGGGCCTGCTCTGAACTCAACTGCACTGACATATTGCTTCATACCATAATCGACATTGCCACCTTGAGTCATTACATTGGAGCGGTCATAATAGAATGAGCGTCTACCTTCGTAACCAGCACTTCGTAATAGTGGGTTATCTGCAATTGGGCTGTAAGTCATGTCTTGGTAACCCGGACTCGGAGTGAGTTGTACGCCGACTGCAAACTCTTTGACGAAGTTTTTGCTCATAGCAAAGTTACCACCAGCGGTTGACGCTGACGCTGCAGTAATTGTATTTGCACTAGTATCTCTAGCAGTGTAAAGCACCCATTCACCGCTTGGCAAAAACGCCCTGCGATACCTTGCGCTACCGTCTATACCTGCTACTGTAACTGGTGCAGCAGAAGGAATTGGAAATACACTTGCATCTTCTACAGATATTGTAGTACCCGTAAATGGCTTTGTAATCTTAGTACCTAATCTATGACTGTCAGAAGAAACAGTGTAGGAAAATGCACCAAATATTTCAGGGTCTTGCGGTGCAATAGAATCGTGCCTTCTACCAACAGGGTTAGGTGCCCAATTGCTAGCAGTGTGTGTTGCATCTATGTGCAACTTCATACTGTTGTCAGGACCGGGGAATATACCGTCCACTTTGTTTTCAAAGAACTGGTCGGGGAATAAAGGAATCTCAACTAATGCACGAGTGCTAGCGTACTGTGTACCTAATTGATAGTCGTGCTGAACAGTATCAAGAGTTTGGAAAAGCCTATCATTAATTGTTGTACCGTCATTACATAGTGATTCTTCAAGGAACTTGTCATCGACATGTAATTTGTAACCCTCTTCTATACCAGTATTTGTTGCCCAAAGAGCAAATGTGTCCTCTTCACTACCATCAGCAAGAATAAACTTACCAGTTCCTCTATGGCTACCTGAAGCAAACGAAAATGTAGTACCAGTCTTAGAAGCATACTCTGCAGAAGCAAAGCGTATAGGTTCATTTACATCTGTTCTCGGCAGTTCAAGGTAAATCCTGCCAACTTTAGGGAAACAATATGTGCCCCAAGACTGTAAATCGGTTGCTCTATTATTCAGTGGTTGAACTGTAACTACCCTTGAACTGCTATCGACTGCACTAACGCTCGTTACGCAATCACGCCTTGTACTCCAAGCCAGTCTAGCGGTTGGACTCGGATCCCATGTTTCTTTGGTGTTGATTGCACCTTGACCGGGGCCGCCCAATGTGACTGTCACTACAGGTGCACCGGGCATAATTTCCTTGACTATGTGAGAATCAGGCGCTCCGTCACCCTTTGCACTGACGCTTGCGCTCGCAATATCAGATACAAGCCCATAGGCTAGTAGGTTAGAGTGACCTGCTTCGTCATCTGCAAAAGACAAAACCCTGCCTCTTGAAACTAGATACTCTATTGATATTGCATTGGCAGTGGATGCATTAGACCTTAACTTGGCTAATTGTGAAAACCGCCTGCGGTCACTTGGTTGTACGGTGAGAATCACCTTTTTACCTAACACTTGGTGCTCAATTATATCAAACACTTCATGCACCGATGTAGACTGATTTGTTGTACCCTTTCCTATTTCTACTGGACTAATAAATAACTCTTCATTGTCTTGTAAAGCAACCGCTGTACCACTGCCACCTGATATTCTAATGGTAGTTGCTGTAACTGCGTGGTTAATTGTACCAACTACTGTTCCATCAATTTTGTACACCACATCTCCATCAGCAAATATGGTTCGTGCGTCCACCCCATCGACAGTCATTGCTGCTGTTGTGCTGGCTGCGTAACCACCGCTGTTGTTAATTAGTAAGCCAGTCCTAATTCTACGGTTGATAGGTAACTGCCTTGTCATATCTTCGACTTCTTCTAAGTTAGTAGATGTGTAAGTAGGTGCAATGATTACCTTGCTAAATTGTGATGACTTAGTTGATAAGTTTGAGTCGGCTAAGGCTATACTTTGAGGCGCTTTGGCAGGAGTATCAGTTGACGCAAGGGGCAGATAATTTTCAGGACACAATGTAAAATCTAACTTAGATTCTGCAACGGTGCCCTCTTCTGTATCACCTTCTAAATCACCTTCAGTAAAGCCAAAGTTCTCAGGCATGTCAATTTCTATTCTACCTCCGGGTGAAAATATGTTCAATTCGCCATCAGCCAAAGAAGTGTGAATAAGATCGAGAATCGATGTCGAGCCAGTTACAATCGTACTTACATCGGGTACAGTCTTTGTTACCATTATTGATGGTCCGTTCATACTTAGTTTTACAATAGCGCCAGTAGTATCAGCAGATTGGAATGCTGAATCAGTAGCAGCACTAAATGTCACCTTCTTAGTGCTATGATTTAATGTCGCAGTAATAGAAGGGTCGGTTGTAGCAGGTGTGCCACCAATAGAAAAATCACTAGCAGATAATACCGCACCGTCCTTGCCAAAAGATTTGATACTTTCTAACTTGATAATAGTAGATGTGCTAGTGAATGAAGAGTCTATCCTAGATGCAGCAGCAACAGGGAAGTTTGCTTCATTGTGGCAAACTGCATTGTAGTGTACTTGTATAAACGGTGCGTAATCATAAGTAGATAAAGAGGGCAAATCAAGTATAGCGATTCTTGCTTCATCTGATGGAACTAAATGCCTAATGGCTTCCTTAGAATTAACAAGAGCGTTTGTACCACCAATTGATTTAAGACTAAATAAACTAGAATCAAAGGTTATTCCACCCAAGGCAAGTATACTCCTTTGAGTATCTGAAATATCACTCATTCCATTTTCGACAACTTGGCTTACCTTTGTAATAAAAGATAGGTTAGTGATTTTGTTAGCAATATGTGAATCATAAGCAGAAATCTTAGAATTGACAGGGACAGTATCTTTGATATCAGAATACTGCGATTCAAAGGTTGCAGATATAACATCGGCAGAAGCATCCAATTTTTTGTCTACTACTAAATCAGAGACAGGTGGCAAAGTACCCATAAATGGATGACTCTTCACATGATTTAGCGTATGTCTACCCGAATGACCTATGTAAAAACCGTCACCGGGGTTAGCAGAAGATGCTGAAAACTTGTTGTAACTATCAGAATCAATTGCCATACTCATAGAGAACATGATACCATGATTTTCAAAATCACTTTCATCGATACAAACCTGCCCTTGTCTATGAGAAAACTGCGTACCGCTACCCTGTGGTTGGAAGTCATTACCATTCCCTCCGTCTACTATACAATCACCTGTAATTATGACAAATCTACTTCCGTTATCGTGAGCCTGTAGTGCCCCTCTTCTACCATTTGAAGTGGCACCAAAATCAAGATGAATAGATTCTACGGTGATAGTGCCCGCACCACCATCGATCGCCATCAAGCGCAAACGCTCAGGTGCCTTAGCGGTAGGCTTGCCAGTTGTTGAACTGTAACCAAGAGGGTTTACTATAATGTTGTAAGGCACCTTTGGAATAGAAATGTCGCTAGTAGATGTTGCGGCGTATTTCTTTACAGTGTACGAACCTTGAGAGTTCCAAGGTGCTGTCGTAGTAAAGTCAATGCTTTCAGTTACTCCATCTCCTGCTAACTCTTTCGCTAAGGCTTTAGCAGCGGTGGTGCCGATATTGATAGTGGAGGTAGCACTTGTTGATGCACTTATGGCACCAGTTGTAGTAGTTATCAAAGAAATAGGCTCTATAGGCTCTTCAAACCTCCAAAGTGCTATTGTGTCATCGCTTTTTACTGGAGCATAAGCGGCTCTACCGGACGGCTTTATTCCTCTTGAAAGATGGATTGCTTCGATAGTCCCTCTATACTCTCCACCTTTACCTCCAAGGAACATGTTAGATGGATTCAATACAACTTGCTGAACTTCATCGAAAAACTTGGAAACTACTAAATCGCCATTAATATGCATTGATAACCGATTGCCGCTAAATGTGACAGTTACATTTAACAATTCTCTATGTCCATCATTCAGTGCTGTAGAATCGTTTACGGCAGAGTCGAGATAATTGTATGAATTGTGAACTGCTAAACTTGGAGAAGGAAACAAAACTCCATCCCAATAAGCCAACTCTCCATTAGGGCTGTGTACAGGCTTTGCGCTGTTTAATGAATACACACTAGTAGTTCCAGCGGCGACATTTTCTAAGTTAATTTCAAATGTAGCCGGAGCAGGACTTGATGGCGTACCCACACTTAGCCGCATTACATTTTCATATTCATAGACAATACCGCCACAGTCGGGTACTATCCAAGTTTCTAAAGTAAACGAGCGTAGTACATTAGGTAAGGTTTTGAGGCCTTCTTCGCTTTTACCATGTACAATGTTGAGATTTGGAGGGACCAGTACACCATCCGTTATACCATTGAAAAGTAAAGCGTGGCCGGGGTCAATTAGTATAGTCATTTTCACACCCCTATTACAAAGTCAGACGCTAACAATCTCAAATTGAATGCGTAGTAGTTGTTGCCAGCATCATAGCGTACATGTAGTTTTTCAGGAATAATCCTTATTCCACCGTCATTACCATGAGGATCAGATAACAATGTTACGAATGTATCACCAATGAAGTTACCAACGAATCCAGCAAGTGCCATCACAGACTCACCAAAATCTGCAATGTCATCTAAAAGACCTGAGCCTCGATCTGGGAGCGGGTCACCACCTAAATCGCCCGGAAGTAAACCGGGTATCATTGTGTGGGATGCACTTAATGTGTTACCTGATGAACCCTTAGCGTCATTGTCTTGTTGCCCAAAGGTCAAAAAGAAGTTCCTTGCAGTTGGCGTAACTGCATCACTTTGTATCAAACTGTCATAAGGTATCTGTATGCCTCTAATCAAATCCCTGTTCTTTTTTGCATTTGACACTATTCCTATCAAATCTTGAACTTTGTCACCAGCAGATTTAGAAGTAGTACTAACTGAGTAAGTTTCATACGCATCAGTAAAGAACTCTATGCTTGCTGCTGCATTTGCTTGGAAAAGAGTCCCATGCGTAAATAAAGCCGAATTAAGAGTAATTTGTTGACTAGCATCAAATTGAAAACATGGCTCTAAAACAGACATTAAGTTTCTATTGATTGGTTGGACTTTTTGCTTTACTCTCAACATAGGGCCGGAAGTAATTACGCTAAATGCATCAGGTATAGTTTCCCCCGTGCCGGAATCAATATACCCTATTTCCATAGCATCATCAGTTAACTCTAATGCTTTCTTTACAATCAATGCTAAAGTAGATGCTGGATTACCATTTACAGCATGGGTGCTAATCCCGCCAATTGGTATTTTCACACGAATGTCATTTCCACTACCATTGGTTCTATCACCACTATCGTTGGTTTGTGGGTAGTGGCGACCTTTCTGTACAATAGAAGGATAAGCGCCAACAACTTGAGTTCCGCCAAATGTTTGATTTTGGTAATCTTGATGAGCCATGTCGCTTGAAAATGCCAACTCCACTGCAATTGGCTCAGGCCGAGCAGGGCCACCGTTATTGCTAAAGCGTTTACTAATTGTGTCTATTCGCCAGTAATTAGGGTACAAAAATATTGATTTGTTATCTAATGTGTTTTCTACTGGCGGTTGCCTACCATCTAATACCATGTAATAGTCGACATATTCGTAAACAGGTTGACTTAATCCATCTAAGGTAATTGTTTTTATTCTTTTAGGATTAGTACCTAACACAATATCAACCACGCTACCTACAACTTGTCCGGCTGCTGTGTAAACCGTAGTACTGAATGAATGCAAATCGGTGTTATCTGCCAAAGCAACTTCAGTTCCTCCATGAAACGATAATGTATTACTACTAATTGCCGTCACTACCCCAACAAAGGTTCCATTTGCCAAGTGTATTCTATCTTTTACTCTAAAACTTGCACTAGTATCTACAACCACACTGGTAGAACCTGCGCTGTAAGTGCCCGATGAAGGGTGATTCACAGCACTAAGTGCTTGATTCGCACTCTGTAACCTACTCTCTACTAAATCTACCCTAGTCACTCCGTCATACGAATTGCCTGAATCTTGACTATGAGGAAGATCGTAAATATCTATAGAAGTTTTAGTTTCAACCACACTAAGGTCTTGTTTGAAATTGACAGTCATATAATCAACAAATGTCGTTTGCTGCAAATGCGCTTCACGATACCAACTTTCAAAGTTTGCAATATTACTTGTAGGCATTGCAGAAGCAAAATTAAACTGAATGTCGCCGCCACTAACTTTGGATTTTGTAGCCCCAGCCTCACTAGTAAAGGCATCATCATCTTGAAATATACCACCTATTTCTATACCGATTGTCGGTATGTTAGTATCGATTGCAACTCTGCCAACTATATTGTTAGGAGTGGGAAACGCAGATGCATTACGATCGACCGAGATATCCAAAGATTGTGCTTCTAATGGTATGTCCATTAAATTATCAGGACCCACTACTAATCTAATTGGTAAAGCCATACTATCTCCTCAAATTATTACATTAGCCGCTACAAACTTCAAAGCAAACTCATAGGCTTTCATTTCTGCATCTCGGTGCACATGAAAATCAGTAATTATACCATGTATGCCATTTCGCCTGCTGTCGTCATGTTCAGGTGCATAATCTTTCGATGCGTGAGTGTCATTGCTTACTGCCATCTTTTCAGATGTTGGTGCATCATCAGTCATAACCCAGTGATTTCTCTGTGCAACCTGTGCATCTAAACTGCTATTTCCTTTAGTGGCATTACTATTGTATGGTATTTGGATTGCATAAATGTAGTCACTGTTGTCTCTTTCACCATAGAATATGTCAGTAGCAAGGCTACCTACACCCTTGATAAAATCAGCCACCGATGAGTTTGTTTTAGCGGTGTCAAAGTTATTGCTATTACCAAGTATACCCAAGATATCTTGGACTTTATCACCAGCAGACTTGACTTGTTTTCCAGCCTTGCCTCCTGTGAAACCTTGCACCGTAGGTAAAGTACCGACTCCAAAATTATGACGGATTTTATTATTGACTGTACCAAGTGATGTAGCGTGAACCTGAGTTATTTCTAGTCGTGTTTCAAATCCATCTCCGCTCTTTTTAATGGCGGTTGTGAATACCTTATCTATCGTTTTGTTGCCAGCGGCATTTACAGCCCTATTGCTTATTTCTAATGTAGATGTCAATAGATTTGACAATTGATAGGTGATGTATTCGTCTGCTCTTTTTCCATCACCATGAATATTAGCATGAGTGGGTATTTGCGTTTTACCTTCTGCTCTAGCACTGCCATTCGCATATGCTGGGTAATCAACATAATTCAAAGTTTGACCTAAAACAGTAACTTCTGCAAACGCATTTTGGACAGGGAGAAACAAAACAGGCCCGCCGTAAAGTGAAGATTCATATTCGGAGCCTAAATCTTTACAGGGTGCTAAGTATATTTCATCATCCTGTTCCAAATCAGAACCTAACCCACTAACTATTTCGCAAGTAATAGATGATGCTGCAACTGCTGTGACTTTGATTAACAATTCTCCAGTAGCCTGAGTTCCTCTAAATCCCCCCGATGGGTCTTTGATTTTTATGTGGAAGTCTGAAGTAGAACTTAATTCAATCCACTCCCTCGGATCTCCTCCAGTAGTATTGATTGTAAATGTGACGCTAGTAGAACTATAACCTGTGGTACTACTAACTGTAATCCCTGTCATTCGTCTTGTTTTATTTACAAAGCCATAAGGTTCATTTTTAGAAGCCAGTCTTTTAGCGTCAAAGACTACCTTAACTGAATCAGCATCTTCTTTGAAACTAAAGAACTGATAAGGGTGCGGGCCGTTACCTGAGCCAATTATTGGTATTCCATACTTAGTTGACAAATAACCCTCTACTTGCTCTCTTTCGTCATCTGTAAGTATTCGATTATAGATTATGATTTCATAGATGTTACCTGTTAAGAAATCACCACTACTTCCCGAACCTATTTGTGTAGCATCATCATCAACTATGTCGTAATCATCACCAGTGTCTGTATCTTCTAAAACACCCCTGTTGTACAATTTAGTGTGGTATGTTCCATCACCTTGTTGGTCTGCGGTATGTGCATGCAATTGCGGCACCCCTGCTACAAGAGTAGTGGTTGAGTCTGATACTTCATCCGAGCCTGAGTTGTAAAGCGAAAATCTGATTTTGTTGTTGCTACCAAATCTGTAACGAATTGTCCAGCCTTTGTTAGAGCCTTCTCTAGTATTGATTACATACTGCTCTGTATCAGCAGCGGCATCTGTGCTGTTTGCTACAATAAATATCGTTTTTTCTGCAGGATGTAGTGCGGCATTGTAGGCTACATCAAACTTAGAGGAACCGTCAAAAAACACATACGGTTGACCTCCAGCACCATGCTCTCTGTATATCGGTGAGCCGGATTTATTTGCAACCACACTAGATGCAGAATCCACCCAAGTATTTACTGTAGCCCCATGAGTTAGTACACCACCTACCATATTGCTAGCAGACAAATCACTTGCACTAAATCTAACATTAAGTCCTGATGTGATAGGCAATCCTCCAGTAGCAGTTTGGTTTTGCTCAACCCAATATGCAACTGGGAATGACATGTGTCTACCATGCCATTTCAACCAATGTGTTTTTCTTTTCCTTGTTGGTAAATGAATTGATGTCGGATTGCTTATGGTTTCTGATTTATTACCAGCGCTCTTTTTGCCTTGCTTACCGCCAGCGTTGGCTTCAGCGTAAGCATCTGCTGCATCTTGGTCGAACAAAGTCTGAGTATGGTTGAAATCAACCACAGCCTTTGCCTGCGATGATGCTTCTTGACCTTCATCGTCAGTAAACACACCTTGTATCTCAAACCCAACAACTGCTTGGTTTAGATCGATTGCCATTTTCTTTGCGTCAGCCAAAGGTATACCAAAGGCAGACTGT
>Ga0209645_1000681_pt1 | contig 17420 bp, 22 predicted proteins | sample ETNvirenome_6_30_FD_184070 | JGI IMG/M metagenome (GOLD analysis project Ga0209645, IMG submission 184070) | Marine viral communities from the Pacific Ocean - ETNP_6_30 (SPAdes) (version 2) | ecosystem: Environmental > Aquatic > Marine > Oceanic | place: Pacific Ocean | collected 2013-06-19
GAACAGTTCCTGAACGTAACAAGTATACCAGAAGAAAGGGATCGCTTTGTTGAATACTGCAATAATTGTAGCAGTTTTGTTTTTCATAATGGTCTTGGTTTTGATGTACCAGTGATCAACAAACTGTTGGGTCAGGTGATTGATCCGCAGAAAGTAATTGATACCTTGGTTGTCTCACGCCTAGTGGACTACACCTTGGATGGTGCAGGTCACAGCCTCAAGGCATGGGGTAAACGTCTGGGTGACTTCAAGATCGGGTTCACTGACTTCAGTAAACTGTCAGACGAGATGATAGAGTACTGTCAACAGGACGTAACCGTTACCGTCAAGGTATACCAACACTTTAAGAACGTCATACAATCCCCTGAATGGGAAGAGTCTTTACGTTGTGAACATGACATACAAATACTGTGTGAACAGATGCACGACAACGGATTCTATTTCGATCAGGACAAAGCAGAGGAATTACTTGGTGAAATACAAACAAGAATGGAAGACCTTGAACAGAGTTTTCAAGAAGACTTCCCGCCTAAACTTACAGAAGTCAATCGTATCAAGTACAGACGGAAAGCCGATGGTAGTTTATTCTCTAGTGTCACCAAAGCACAAGAGAAATATTTTGCAACGGCACTCGACAAATCAGTTGACCCAAACGAATTAGTGTGCTATGAGTACATCCCATTCAATCCTGCCTCACCCAAGCAACGCATCGAAAGACTGTGGGAAGCTGGGTGGGAGCCGTTCGAGAAAACGAAAGGACACATTGAGTATGACAGAGAACAAGCTAGATCGTGGGGTTAAGTTCGCCAAGTATGGTTGGACATTATCAGAGGCAAACCTTAGCACACTGCCTGAGACAGCCCCTACAGGCGGTAAACGTCTAGCAGAGTGGTTGACCCTTGAGGGACGCCGATCCTCACTGGTGGAGTGGCTAGGTCACTGTGGTGACGATTCACGTATTCACGGTAGCTTTGCACACATCGGTGCATGGACAGGCCGTATGTCTCACCGCAACCCTAATCAGGCTAACATCCCTGCTGAGTTTCATGGCGAACCGAAGACAGAAGTGGAGAAGGTGAAGGCTAAGTATGACGGTCAGTTCCGTGCATTGTGGTGTGTCCCACCCTTCTCGTACCTAGTTGGTACAGATGCGGAGGGTATCCAGTTACGTGTACTTGCACACCTGATGCGGTCAGAGGAATACGTACATGCTATTGTGTCAGGTAAGAAGGAAGACGAGACTGACATCCACAACCTGAACCGCAAGGCTCTAGGTATGTCACACATCACACGTGACATGGCGAAGACATTCATCTATGCATTCCTACTTGGTGCGGGTAACGCCAAGATTGCACAGATACTCAAGGTAAACCAGAAGGAAGCGGGTCAGGCAGTTGATAACTTCATGGAGTCTATTGAGGGTCTATCCAAGCTGAAGAAGAAACGCATCCCTGAGATCGCTAGTCGTGGCTGGTTCAAGGGATTAGATGGACGTAAGGTCAAGGTACCTAATGCACACAAAACCTTGGCAGGTATGCTACAGAATGGTGAGTCTGTTATTATGAAACATGCAGCCCTTCAGTGGGTACACCGTGCGAAGCGACAGTGGATTGACTTCAGGCTAGTCACATGGCCCCATGATGAATGGCAGACAGAGGTGACAGGTACGATGCGTGATGCTGAACTCTTGGGTGAGATACAACGTCAGGCAATCGTTGACACTGGTAAGAACTTTAACATGATCTGCCCCCTCGCAGGATCGACAGACATCGGTAGGAATTGGAGAGACACCCATTAATGATCTGGATTATTTCTTTATTCCCTGTCATTTTTTGCTTGACAATTAACCTAATAGTTGCTATATGCAATCTAGAAGCAGCCAAGAAAGGAGATTACCGTTGGCTAAATACAAAGAAGTAACTACTACAGGCCCGATTGAGTGGGCTAAAATCTTCGAGAACACTCGTGACATGACAGGTTATGAGGGTGCATACGAAGAGTGTAACGGTGCGTACACCGTGAATCAGATTCTCGACAAGTCTGAATACGAGAAACTAAAGGCAGCAGGTACACAGAAGAAGCCTAATCAGAAACGTCTGATGGATGGTGAACTTGTTGTTAAGTTTGAACGTAAGCATCTTGTCGTGACAAAGGATGGTCGTGAGATTCCACAGGCTGGTGGTGCTCCTAAGGTTACTGACTCTGACGGTCAGGTCTGGGATGCAGACATCAACGGTGGTATCGGTAACGGTTCCATGGCGGCTGTGACAAACTTGATCACAACCTTTCAGGGTGGAGATGGCAAGACGTACTCACGTACAGCTCTAGTGTCTGTCAAAATTCTGGAACACGTTCCAATCCCTGAACGTGATGATGACGAGATTGAAGCAGCATAGTTCTCCTCTCAACTGGCAGGGCTTAACGGCCCTGTCCTTTTCTAATAGGGATAGTAAATTGATAAAGTATGCAGTAATGATAAATGTAGATGGTGACTTGATGTATGTCTCAGGTAATAATCCTTTTATGATATCTGATGAACCTCTATGCTTTGACACGGTAGAAAAAGCACAGGAAGAGGCAGACAAGTGGAACACAGCAATGATAGTTGAAATGACTTTCGATAAAGAAAAAATGAACTGATGTTTGAAGTTGGTGGATTAGTATGGTGGCAGTGGTGGATACTTCTTATGGTCACTATCAACACAGGGTTAAATACTATTGTGTTCTTTAAACACAGATTCAAGGGTGGAAAGAATGATTGAAGTTACATACATAGATCACATGGGTAGTGATTTGTCAGTTGTTAATGCGGCACGTGTATCCTTCAACAAGAAGTCCAAGTGGGGTGGTCTTCCTATGGAGAAAAAACTAAATGAGGCTGATGGAAAACTTATTCACTACTTGGCACGGCATAAGCATACTTCTCCTTTTGGGCATTGCTTTGCTTCTTTCCATGTACGTGCTCCTGTCTTTGTTGCACGTCAGTTAGTCAAGCATAAGTTCCTACGCTGGAACGAAGTGTCTCGTCGTTATGTTGATGATGACCCTGAGTTCTACGTACCTGATGCATGGCGTGGACGTTCTACTCACGTGAAGCAGGGTAGCTACGGTACTGTCGATCTTTCCCCAGAAGTAGCAAAGAACATGGTAGAAAGTTCTGCACAGGACTACAAGTATCTACTAGCTAAGGGTGTCTGCCCAGAGCAAGCACGTATGATAATGCCACAGTCTATGATGACAGAGTGGTACTGGTCAGGTAGTTTGGATGCCTTCGCAGATATGTGTCGCCTACGTAATGCACCTGACTCACAGCAAGAGTCACGTGAGGTAGCCGCATACATCAGTGATAAGATGATGGAACTGTTCCCAACTTCATGGGCAGCATTACGAGGATACGGTCAGTGATTAGACCAATGACAGACGAGGAACGTCAACGTGCCAAAGAAAAAGAAGAAGCTAACAAAGCCTAAAGTTTTGATTGACGGTGACATCTTTGCCTACCGTGCTGCATTCTCATGCGAGGATCAGGATGTAGAGGATGCATTGGATAAGGTTGACGACTTGATACAGTGGTCAATCTATTCGTGTGTCTTGGAGTACGATGTCGAAGAATACGAGGTGTTCCTTACTGGCAAGGGTAACTTCCGTTATGACCTAGCTATCACACACCCATACAAGGGTAACCGCAAAGATGTCGAGAAACCTCAGCACCTAGAAGCTATCCGTAAACACATGATCAAAGCATGGGAAGCTGTTGTGTCTAAGGGTGAAGAGGCTGACGACTTGATTGCAATAGCTGCTACTGAGATCGGGCCTGAGGCTATCGTTGTCACAGTTGACAAAGACATGATGCAGATTCCTTGTCGTCACTACAATCCTACCAAGGGTACACACACTGTTGTGTCAGAAGAAGATGGTATGAAGTTTTTCTATAAGCAGATTCTGACAGGTGACCGTGCGGATAACATCGTAGGTTTGTATGGTATTGGCCCTGCTAAGGCTGAGAAGATGGTAGCTGACTGTACTACTGAGGCTGACTACTATCTTGAGTGTCTCCACCAGTACGGTGGTGAAGAGGATCGTGTCATTGAGAATGCTAGACTATTATGGTTACGTAGATATCCTAATCAACTATGGGAGCCACCACAGTGCGTTACAGATCAGGCTTAGAGAAACGTACAGCTAAGTTTCTACAGAAACACAAGGTAAAGTTCAAGTATGAAACCTTGAAGATACCTTGGCAACCAGCTATCAAAACGTATACACCAGACTTCGTCCTACCTAACGGCATTATAATAGAAACTAAGGGGCGGTTCCTTCCGTCAGATAGAATGAAACATCTAAAGGTAAAAGAGCAACACCCAGAATACGACATTAGATTTGTATTCAGCAATCCTAACGCCAAGTTATTAAAGGGTTCTAAGACAACCTATGCTGACTGGTGTGAGAAACATGGCTTCTTGTACGCTAAGGAAACTATTCCTTTCTCATGGATTAAGGAGAAAAGGTCTTGACAATGCTGACTATAGAGGATAAACTAACAGTTCTGGCCGAAGACTTCGACACGGACTACGTGTTAGAAAACGCAGACATTACGAAGTACCATGTGTTCAAGCTGCTACACGAAGAGGGTTTGCTTAACCTTGATGACTTCATTGATACAAGTAACGAAGAAGAAGAGATAGAAAGTTGGGAACAATGATTAATGAAACAGACTTAGAAGCGTGGGAATACTACAGCGAACCGTTTATCAGTATGAATGAGTACTCACAGATGGCATCAAAGACAGCTATCTACAAACAGGAACATGCTATCATCTACCCCGCTTTGGGTCTTGCGGCAGAGGCTGGTGAGGTTGCAAACAAAGTAAAGAAGATCATGCGTGATGGTGTCTTCAACCGTGAGGCTATCGCTGACGAGGTAGGGGATTGTCTGTGGTACATAGCTGCACTCTGTCGTGACCTAAACGTAGACATGCAGGACATTGCAATAAACAACCTAAAGAAACTACGTGATCGTCAACGTCGTGGTAAGATTGCAGGATCGGGGGATAAACGATGAACCCCCTTGACTTTGTTATGCTAGGTATGCTAATAGGTTTTCTTGTTAGCTTCTGCTATATTGTGTATGATGAAAATAAAAAAAGTAAAGAGAGGAAATAATGAACAACTATCTACCAACAGACTACCAGTCTTTCATTCACACATCACGTTATGCACGTTACGTAGATGGTCAGGGCCGTGAGTCGTGGCCTGAGACTGTCAAGCGTTACATGGACAATGTGGTACGCCCTGTGTTGGGTGACAGTACATATGTCAACAACATTGAGGATGCTATCCTGAACCTAGAAGTCATGCCCTCTATGAGAGCTATGATGACAGCGGGGCCAGCACTACAGCGTGACAACACAGCAGGGTACAACTGTTCATATCTCCCAGTAGATGATCCTAAAAGCTTCGACGAAGCGATGTTCATCCTCTTGTGTGGCACTGGGGTTGGTTTCTCTGTAGAACGGCAGTACATCACTAAGCTCCCAGAAGTACCAGAGCTGTTCGAGAGTGATACCACAATCGTCGTGAAGGACAGTAAGGAAGGTTGGGCGAAAGCTTTCCGTCAACTTTTGGCACTCCTTTGGGCTGGTGAGATTCCTCAGTGGAACGTATCCAAGGTACGTCCTGCAGGTGCTAGACTAAAGACATTCGGTGGTCGTGCCTCAGGGCCAGCACCCCTAGTTGATCTGTTCAACTTTGCTGTCAAAGTATTCAAGGATGCACAGGGACGTAAGCTATCGTCTATCGAATGTCACGACTTGATGTGTAAGATTGGCGAGGTTGTCGTTGTCGGTGGTGTACGTCGATCAGCTATGATCTCTCTGTCTAACCTGTCAGATGATCGTATGCGTCATGCTAAGTCTGGTCAGTGGTGGGAACAGAACCCTCAACGTGCCTTGGCTAACAACAGTGTAGCATACACAGAGAAACCAGATAGCCTGTCGTTTATGCGTGAGTGGATGTCGCTTGTAGAATCAGGCTCTGGGGAACGTGGAGTATTTAACCGTGAAGCATCTAAGAAACAAGCTGCGAAGTTTGGCAGACGTGATCCTGAACATGACTTCGGAACTAACCCTTGCTCAGAGATTATCCTTAGACCATATCAGTTCTGCAATCTCACTGAGGTTGTCGTCCGTGCTACGGACAGTGTCGATGACTTGGAGCGAAAAGTCAAGCTGGCAACTATTCTGGGAACTATCCAGTCAACCTACACAAAGTTTCCATATCTGCGAAAGGTGTGGAGAAACAATACAGAAGAGGAACGATTGCTCGGTGTGTCTCTCACAGGAATAATGGACAACCCACTATTGACGAGTAGAAATGTTGGCTTATCTAAAACTCTTGAACACCTTCGTAACGTGGCTGTTAGCACAAACCATGAACTGGCTGATAGGCTTGACATTCAGCGTTCTACTGCTATTACATGCGTTAAACCTAGTGGAACAGTCTCGCAACTCGTGGACTCCGCAAGTGGAATACACGCACGACATAGTCACTACTACATTAGAACCGTTAGAGGAGACAACAAAGACCCACTGACTCAGTTTATGATTGATCAGGGTATCCCTAACGAACCTGATGTGTTCAAGCCAGACCAGACAACTGTGTTCTCATTCCCTGTCAAGTCACCTGCTGGTGCTGTTGTCACTGAAGACCTGACAGCTATCGAACAGTTAGAGACATGGTTGATGTTCCAACGTCATTGGTGCGAACACAAACCATCTGTGACAATCAATGTCCGTAAGGATGAATGGTTCGAGGTAGGTGCTTTCGTGTACGAACACTTCGATGAAATGTCAGGAGTATCCTTCCTGCCATACAACGAACATACGTACCAACAGGCACCCTACCAAGAGATCGGCAAGTCAGAGTATGAAGAGTTAGCCAAGTTGATGCCAAAGAAAATTGACTGGAGCCTCTTGACAAACTACGAAGAATCTGATAACACCGTTGGAATGCAGACTATGGCCTGTTCTGGGGATAGCTGTGAAATCGTAGACCTAACCGCATAGGAGACAACATGACTGGACTTGAAGTATACGCAATCGTAGCGACACTTATAGCACTGCATCAGATGTTCACATAATGATGTACGTAATGGTAAGCCGTAGGAACTGTCCTTATTGTGACAAGGCTAAACTGCTTATCAACTCTAGAGGGGGTAGTGTCAGTCATTACTCCCTCGAAGAGTCCAAGTGGTTACTAGACTTGTTTAATAAAGCAGACTTGAAAACAGTACCCCAGATATGGACTTACACAGGTAAACATATTGGTGGTTACACAGAACTGAAGGAATATTTAGATGACGCAGGTAAGGAAACAGTTTAGCAAGGCTCTATATGAAGCCTATGATGGCCCTGCTCGAACAGCCTTAGTTCTGTTTCTAGAGTCTAAAGGACATACGGTTGTCAACAACGAAGAGAACTTCAGTGTTGATGTTGTCAGTCAAAAGGATGGTCATACATACTTCAATGAGGCTGAAGTTAAGACAGGATGGAAGTCAGACTGGCCTGTAGACTGGAAAGAGATTCGTATACCTGAACGTAAACAACGTCTGTTAGACAGACAAGTAGATGGCTTCCTGAACTTCTATGTCTTTCGTGCTGACTTGAAACAGGCATGGCGTATCAAGGATACACTACTGACACAGGATTCCTTGCGTGAAGCTAAGGGGCGTTACATTAAGAAGGGTGAATTGTTTTTTCATATACCCTTTACAAAAGCGGAGTTGATTAACACATGAGTCAAGTTGAGTTCTTTACTGACACTGAAATGGCTGACCTAATAAATAACCCACCTCACTATGGAGATGGGTCTATTGAGTGTATTGATTATATGAAAGACAACATGGATTCCATGATGTTCATGGGTTACCTAGAAGGAAATACCAAGAAGTATCTGCATCGTTATCGTTACAAAGGGAAGCCTGTAGAAGACTTAAAGAAAGCTAGGTGGTACCTAGATAGATTAATACAAGAAATGGAAGGAAATTAAAATGTTGTTCACACCTCTGCTCTTAGTCTGTATGCAGGATATGTCCATGTGTAAAGTTCAATCTACTGGAAGTATCTTACCTACAGAAAAACAATGTATGGTTGAGATCAGGGGTGGCATTGAAGCATTTGAAAGTGCTGGTTTCGTTGTGATGGATTATCAGTGCGCCACTTGGGAGAAACGACAACCAACCTAATTACTTCCAGCTTACCCGCTTCTTGCTTGTCTTCCGTTTCATTGGCCCCTTCTTACACTGAGCCATTGTAGGGCGACAGGCAGGGTAGGCACCCTTAGTTCTGTCTTTACGACCACAAGGCCCACCTGTCTTACAGTTTACCCATCCTGTGCCTTTGTTCTGAGAGAACCAAGTCCTTAGAGAATTTTTAGTCTTAGCCATTTTATTTCTTCTTACTCTTATTGCCCCAATTCTTAGCACCGACTTTACGACACTGAACAAGAGCACCACTGGCGTAGGCTGAAGGCCAAGTACCACCGTTGCGTGTGTATCTTTCCTTTACTTTCTTGTAACATGCATCACGTTTAGGTTTCTTAGCCATCCTTCTTTCTCTTTGCCCCTCTTTTCCTGTAGCCCGAAGCATATACAGCACGTCCTTGTTTCTCTGCTTCGGCCTTGGTTCTATAGACTTTGCCTGTCTTACCCCAACGGTACCCACCTTTCACTTTATATACTGGCATTTACCACCTTTCCAGATAGACACCTAGGTAGTATACTCCAAGGACACATACTGTGACTGCTAAGAGTATACCAGATGCTATCTGTATCTGTTCCATTCTCTTCTCGTAGGCTTTCTGTGCTGCTTTTTTAGCTTCCTGTCTTCTCTTACGAGCCTCGACCTGATAGCTTTGCCACCTCGACCAAGTTCCAGCGGGAGCATAGAGTCTGCACCAAGACTCCAATTCACGACGTTGTTCCCTGATGCGTTCAAGTGCTTGGAACTCTTCCCAGTCCCCTTCCTGACCACCTGTTATAGCTGTAATAGGGCTATTCTTTTTCTTCTTGACAGCCTCTTGTAGTTCTTCCTCAGCGGTCAGGAACTTACCCACCTGACCTACCATATCCTTTACTTCCCTGCCGTTCTCCAAGCACTTACGTATGACACTGTAAGCGGCGTTAGCAGCTGCAATGGTTTCTAGGATCGGCATATTACCTGTCCCTTAGGCTTTGCTCTATGTTGTCTAGTTTCATAAAGATTGCCTTGATCGTTTCCTTCATCTCTTTCATCTCTCTATCATAAGATGTTTTAGATGCTTCTAGTTGTGCTTTCAAAACAGCCACCTCAGTTGAGAGTTTATTACAGGAAGTAAACAGATACCAGACAACAAGTGCAATAGGGGCAACAAGCCACTGCATGACCAAATCAACAGTCTCCATCATTTCGATCACCATTTCTTACATGACCAGTAACGAGCCGTGAACTTATCCTTGGCTGTGTCACACTTATGTCTAGCACGAAATGACTTTCGACGCTTAGGGTTTGACTTCTTGATAGTCATGTTAGGATCACCGAAACGAATGATCTTTTCTTTGCCATCTTTACAGGCTTTGACAACAAACTTCTTGGAACCCCCTGAGGTACGTTGAGGTTTGTTGCATTTCATTTTTGATTTGTCTGCACGTTTAGCCACGGTACCGTCCTAGTGTTATAGTTTTTAAGAAACCCCTCCAGATTTCATTAGGGGAAGGTAGCATCCAGCCTAAGATTAGCAGGATTATAACCCATGTCGGTATATCTTGGTTCATAACCTTAACGGATTCTACGGCACCTCCAACTGTAAAGGCACCCTCAGATTTATCTACTGTTACATTCTCACCTGATATGTCAGAACTTTGATCAATGGCAGACTGGTTGTTCTCAGCCCCTGCCTGTACGTTAGCATTTACTGTTGGCCCTTTACTACCACCACCTAAGAGTGATGATGCAGCACCTAGCATACCACAGCTACTTAGAGATAATGTTAGGAGTAGGGCTAAGAGGATACGCATTAGTCAAGTTTCCCAAGGTTGATCCTAACTTTACGTCCTGTGTCTTTACTATTGTCTACATAGTCTCGACTACCCAAAAGGAAAGCTAGGTTGTGTGCCTTTTCAAACTCCGAAGCATCGGATGCCAACGTCTTAAATAGCTCTTCCATTGGGTTGAACTTTTTTTCAAACTCTTCTGTGGTGTAGACAACACCCCTAGGTCTGCCAGTGTTCTTATTTATACCACCTGCTGGATCAGAGTAGTCTACGTAAAGGTTCCAGTCGTAGGTATCTTCTACGTAATACTCACCAGTCTCTGGGTCTTTCCTTATCATAAACTCTGAAAGACTGTTATAAACTCTGTCTGCTGCTGAGAAAGAACCAGATGTAAGTATATCCTCTGACGCTGCGCCCCTTACAGACGTGTCTTTTAAATCTCCATAGTCAGCCTTAGTAACACGGCCTGTACCTTTTCTACGAGCAAGTTCTCTAAGAAACTCTAGTTCATCGTCCTCGAAGTAACTCTCGTTAATTACAGACTGATCCTTTACTACATCAAATAAAAGAATGTCTTCTTTTAAAAGTTTTGCAGGTGTGCTTGTACCAAGACCCCATAAAGTCTTTGCAGTTTGACCAAGATTCAAAGCGGTATCTTGGATAGCACCTAAAGGATCAGGAATATTAGGGACGTTTATCTCTGCAATACCTGTAGGACGAGGACGTGCCTGTAAAGCCTCTTCAAGTTCAGGTGAGACAACCTCTATATCCTGAACAGCTTCTACACCCTGAGAAAGTTTGTCTGCCGCTTCATCTACTATTGTCTGAAACAAAGACTTACCTTCTTGTACAGCCCTGCTTGCACTAGAAATAGCTGCACTGATAGCACTACCTGAGTCCTCTACAAGCTCACCCTTATTCCATGAACTAGCCATTAGCTTCCAATCTCAGCTATAATTCTATCCATTGTCTTGTCATCGACATATTTAAAACCTTCCCATACAGCACGAAGATTAGTTCTTTTTTGCTGTACAGTCTTACCTCTGCCAACAGCATCTTGTGCTAGGAAAAGAAAAATGTCATCCTGTGTTTTCTTATTGAACACAGTATCATCAGGTAAACCCATCTGTTTAGCAGCATTACGTAGAGTAGTCCCTACGATTTGATACTTACCCATAGGTGTTGAGGTAAGACCCCTACGGTAAGCCTCTGTGCTTTTACCTAGACGTGGTTTGACGTACTGACCATACGCACCTGAAGGTTCAGAGAAGTCGTATAGTTCTCCAAGTGTCATGGTAGAAACTTGAACACCCTTGAACGGTGTCTCTTGTCTTTCAAAGTTCCCATAGAGTGTGTCATACGTTTCAGCTTCGAACTTTTTCAATGCTGTCTGTGTAACAGAAGCTGGTTGTAGACTTGGTTCTTGGGGTTTTGCTGGTTCTTTTACGAGAGTACCTGTGTTCCAACTACTAGCCATATCAAGGTTTCCTATAGGTGAGGCCATCAGAAGGGTCAACAAACAGAGCACCACTAGGAAGCCTGTCAAACGCAGCTTTTTGTTCATCTTCACTTAAATCTCCTGAGATTACTATTGGTTGATTAATAGTAGTCTCCTCTGTCACAGCTTGTGATTCAGGAGTTACAGGCTGCACTGTAAGCTGTTCAATCTCAGCTGTGTTTACTCCTAGTTTTTTCATATTGTTGATGTAGTATTGAAGACTATCTGAACCTTTCTTAATTGTACGATAGTCTTGGTATGCTGTGTTAAATTTAAAACCAGCATTTTCAATTTGACTACGATCAAAAGTTTCTAGACGACGACCACGATCAGCAACCATAGCTGTCACATCACCACTATAGTATTTATTAGCAGCCTGAGTAACTAAAGGTAGTACTTTCTTATCCATACGGATTTGACCAGTATCAATTCTGTTTTCTAAATCGTACTCAATCTTACCTAGACTTGAAATCTTAAAGAAAGATGACTGCATAGTCCCTGACAAGGTAGTTGATGCGATATTAAACTGAGCCTGAAGACCATCAATCAAACGACGAGAAGCTAGTTCAGCTTTCTCAGGGTCAAGGTTACGGATCAATGCAAGTTTAGAATATGTATCGTCGTTATATACAAGATTCATTGTATCTTGTTTAAACAAAGTACCTGCTGTAGATATATTGACAGTGGCCTGACCGATACCAGCTAAGAAGTTATTACGATGTTCAGGTTGATCCATCATAGTTGGATTCATAATACCGATTCGTTCAGTACCTGCAAACATTATAGAGTCCAGACGTGCCTGAGGGCTACGTTCCTCAGCCTTACTAACTTCATCTAAGTCATGTAAGAACTCAGACACGTAAGGTTGTTCATCTGAAATCTCAGGAACTGCAAACAAATCTGTATATACAGTGTCTTCAGCTTCGATAGAGTCTAGAGTTTTAAGAATCTCTGGGTATCTACCCGACACATAGGCTGACCAATCAACTTTGTCTGACAATAAGGCAGCTGCTAGGATCGGGTCTGTCTGTCCTAGTTCCTTAGCCTGAAGCATCAAGGCTTTAGTGATAGGCTCAAGGATGTCAGCCTTAGTTGCAGCTAGAGTATTCTCGTCGTATTTCTCTAGTGTTGTCAAGAGTTGATCAAGAGTGTCGATCTGCGATTGAATGACTTGCCAATCACCAGTTTCGATAAGAGGTGGTTTAGTGAACTGTGCCTTGACAACATCGAACTGTGTACGAAGCTGTACAATATTCTCAGGTCTGATGTTACCACCCTCAGTTTCGATAGCTAGTCCTGCAAGGGCAAGTGAACGTACATTTTCAAGGGCTACATTAGCATTTGGAACGTATGTCTCGTGGAACTCTTGACGTGTGATGTTCTTAGCGTTCACTAGGTATAAAGCAGCTGCTTCAGTCTTTTGTACATCAGCCATAGCTTGTGCTAGAATATCTTCGTTTCCGTATGGCTTACCAGCTTTTTCGAGTGTCACACGAGCATTATACAGGTAGGATGGATTATCTTGAATTTTTTCTACAGTAGCGTCAATGGCTGCTTGCTGAGGATCGAAGTTTATAAAGTCAACATCAATACCTGTACGCTGTTTAGTCATACGAGCTATACCTTCATCAACAATATATCCTAAATTGTTTAATTCAGTAATCGCTGAGTTGACTGCAACACGTTTTTGTAATGCACTTAGACCCCTAGTTTCATCAAGTGCCTTAGAATAAGCTGCTACAGCTTCACGTTTCTGTGAAGTTTCTGTTGGTTGTGCTGCACGTTTAGCTGCATCCATAGCATCTAGGGTACGGAAGACACCCTTACCAAACATTGACAGTCCTTCAGCGGCTGCACCTAACCCTGTGGCACTGGGCATTGTCACACCCTGTGCGTATGCGGTACCTTCATCACCGATGTCTATTGCAAATCCAGCCATAGTTTTTCCTTATTGCATTTGTTGTTGAAGAATCTGTGCATCATAGTCAAGACCGATACGAATAGCATTCTTCATAATATCTGGGACTGAGGCAACACTAACCAGACTTTTCTGAAGAGATGTCTTCAACTGGTTAGACAGGTTAGAAGACCAAATCTCGTCATTGATCTCTTCCCAAAGTTTCGTTCCTCTAATCATATCACTTTCATCCCCTTCTGTCAAGAGGGAAAGTGCAAGTGTTGCTTTTTGTTTTAGTCTTGTTGACATTTCACGATACTGAGTATTCTTTTTGAATACCATTTCGTTATAGTCATAGAAGTTCTGGACAGGTGCAGGAGTCGCACCGAAAAGAACTGCCGCAGCTGCTTCAGGGTCTAGGTTACCCACTACAAGTCTACGTGTGCGGCTACGATAGTTACCTGTCTCAATCAATTCACGAATCTTGACAGCCTTATCTACTGTTGACAGGTTACGAACTAGCTGTGTCAGGTCTTCACGTACCATCTCACTGCGACCACCCATCATAGCACCTACAGCATTGGATGCTACAGCTACCATGTCAGAAGAAATCTCACCTGAAGGGCCGAATAGAGTAGTAACGAAACTTTCCTCGAAGAGTTTCTTGTAAGTATCCTGCATCTGACCTAGGGGTGCCACACGTTGAGCATATGCTGTCTCAGTGCCTATTAGGTTAGACAACAATGCATCAATGGCACCGTACTTGATACGGTTAAATACCTTCACAGTGTCTGGATCATCAGGGTTGTATCCCATCTGTTCCACAACGTAACCTGTCATCTTACCAGCACCCAAGCCTGTCAAGCCGAACATCGGCCCCATAACCATGAACATACGGATACGTTCAGCTGTGCTGAAGTTACGGCCTATAGCTATATTCTCTAAAGCACGTAGACTAAAGGTCAACCACTGTGTAGGTACTCTCATAATCCCTGACTGAGCAAAACTGCGAGAGCTTGTTGTCATACGGAATGTCAAGTCCTGTTCACGGTTAGTAATCCATAGACGTGCATCTGAGGACATAGGATCAATGTTAGGACGTTTAGCACGATGCTCAAGGAATGCTGTGATGATACCTGTCATACGTGTGACACGTTCACCTTCCTTAAAGAATATCGTTGACTTATCTAGGAATGAACCAACTGCCTCTTGTGCCTTACCTGTAAGATTACTTGCAGCACCGAACTTCTGTGGTGCCTGAAGTTCGATGATCTGTGTGTCGATAATGTTACGACCACTCTCGTCGATATACTTGACAAGCTGTTGAAGTTCGTCTACTTCGATACCTGAAGCCTTGGCTAGACGTTGAATTGCTAGTGACCTTGTAGGACTATCTGCCAAGTTAGCTATGATCATCATTGGGGTTGTTAAACCCATAGCTTTCAAACCCTGTACAGGTGAAATAGCTGTGATGGTCAAGCTGTGTAGAGCCTGAAGCATGAACTGGTCAGGGTTGAAGAACCCAAACTTAGAATAGAAACCTACCTGAAGTAAACGACTTGCAGGGTCAGCCTTGGTAAAGTCAGCCTTGAAGCCTGTTCTTTCGAAGACAGCCTCAGTAGCTGATGATGTGAAGCTGTCCCACTTGTCTGACAACCATGTTGACTGGTTCATCCGACGTTTGATAACTTCTTGTTGTTCACGTAGCTGTGCAGCTAGGTCATTAAACTTACCTGTCTTTGTTACCTCAGCATCAAGGAACCTGTTCAGGTAGTCATTCTCAGGAACACCCCTAGGGAATGTGACAAGACCCTCAGCCTGTTCAGCTAGTTTTACCCACCCTACAACAGCATTCTGTGAGGCTGCACGGTTAGCATACCCAAAGGCTTCACTACCGAACTGATCAGCAATAGCTGACACAGGGCTTGCATTGGTAGCTTTCTTACCGCCGAACTCCATGAGAGGTGTGTCACCACGTTTCATATTCAAGCGAACACCTACCACCTGTCCGAATGGTTCACCTATCTTAGCTGGGTCTTCCCCTGCCTCACGAATAGAAACCTTTTGGTCACGAGCCTTAGCTACGAACTCCTCAGTGAAGCGGAAGTTATACTTAGCAGCTAAGTCTTTCAGGTCTTCTAGGTCAGTTACGTGTTTATTCCAAGCGTTGTTAGCTCTGATAGTATCCCCTAGGTCATCGTACTGTGTCTTAGACAAATTCAAGTTAGCTATATCATCAGCACCCATTTCATCCATCAAGGACTTTACCTTACGGTTGATGTTGTTGATCTGACGAACAGCTGTTTCGGCTTGGTCTTTACCAAACGAACCTAAAAGTGTCTTGAAGCCAGCTGAGATGGTGTTACCTGAGGCTAGTTTTTGTTCCTTGATAGCACCTACGAACCAACGGAACTCAGAGTTAGTACGTGGGCCACCTACGTTATATGGCATGACATCGACACGTTCTAATACACGAGTTGAGTCTATGTTAGTGACGTATAGATGGTCAAGGAATGTATTAGGTACTTTAAAGATAGGGGTGTCAGGGTCTAGTTTGTTCTTAGATAATGACCTACCAGCTGCTACATCAAGAACAAGTTCATCATCAGGTATTGTTGATACACGATAACCAATGTCACCGTAATCATCTGTGATGTTGACGTAGATGCCACCCTCAGCAACTACACGCTTCAGGCGTTCTGATGATTTGATCTGCCAAGTTGTGTCACTGATGTCTTGTAATGCCTCATACGCATCAAGTACATTCTTAGAGGGTTTCTCTCCGTACATTGTTTTGTAGAGAGACTCGAAGGATTCACGAGTAGGAGCCTGACGTAAGTATGACATCTCACCATCACGGAGTTGTGTCATAAAGTCTGACAAGTTTTCTAGTTCTTTTCCCTTTACCTTACGTATTGTCTGTTGGTAAGGCTTGACAAGATCACCGATTAGTGCCTGTCCAGCTTCAGCCTGTAGGAACTTACCACCTATCTTGTCACCTAGGCGTACAGTAGCAGCACCAAATACTTTGTTGATAGCATCTGAAACAAATGAACCCTTATTAAAACGATCCAGTTCATCAGGTAGACCTAGGACATTGACACGTTCCTCTGCCTCAATGAACCATCCACGACCCTCTTCACGTTTGACAACCTTCAGGCTAGGGTCACGTTTAGCAATCTCTTCAGCATCCATCTTACGACGGAAGGGAGCACCCGATCCATCCTTACCTAGACGGACAACAACCTTGAAGTCTTCAGAACCTTCGTCAATGACACGACGAGAGTTTACAACGACATCATTAACACCTGAGGCAATCCTTGCAGCTATACGAGTAGCTACACCCTCTACAGTTGTACGAGGTACGTACTCACCAAATGAACCACGACGGTTAAGTTCTTCTAGTTTTTCTGTCAGAATTGTCTTGCGGGAACCATCACGGAAAGCAACACCTGATGGTCTGCTTGTTGGGCCTTTGACAGGGTCTAGTTCTTCAGGTAGTGTACGTCCAGCTGCGATCTCGTCAGTTTGGACACCCGCATCATCTACAAGTTTAGTTGCTGCCCTAGCACCTACAACCTCACCATCGACAACTGACACGACATCCACTGGACGACGTGCCTTGTAGAGACTTAGAAGTTTCTGTGGTGCGGATACAGCTGCCTCTGATCCTGCTTTCAAACCCTTGACAGCTGCCGATGCTATCTTAGTACCACCTAGAGTAACTATGTCAGCTGCACCGAATAGGAAATTGACACCAGCCATAGGGTCATCCCCTAGGTAGGTGGCATCATTAGCTGCCTTATATAGGTTCCATAAGCTATCCTCTGAGAAGATACCTTCAGACTTACGTTCCTCTAGATATTCCTTAGCCCACTCTTCAAACTCAGCTGGCTTGAGTGAGTTGAATGCCTCACGAATATCTCTACCCTCACGGTTAGAACGGAAGGTTACATTCTCGAAAGCACCAATGGTAAGTTCACGTAGGACGTTCACATC
>Ga0209645_1000682_pt1 | contig 17411 bp, 27 predicted proteins | sample ETNvirenome_6_30_FD_184070 | JGI IMG/M metagenome (GOLD analysis project Ga0209645, IMG submission 184070) | Marine viral communities from the Pacific Ocean - ETNP_6_30 (SPAdes) (version 2) | ecosystem: Environmental > Aquatic > Marine > Oceanic | place: Pacific Ocean | collected 2013-06-19
TTTTACCTGCTGCATCGCTTTTACCCATATATAGTCCACCAACGAACTTATCAGTTCCATCAGTCTTAATATCTAAGTCTGTAGCTGCTGTCTCAATGACAAAGGTAAATGATGCTCCTAAATTATTTAATTGATTAGGGTCATCATCTGAATTAGGTGCTGTAGTCACAATGCTAGGTAAAGTGAACTTACCATCAGCATCATTACAAGTAAGTATCTTACCTGCGTGTGCAGCAACTGTGAGAGTTGTGTCAGCTGTAAGGCTAGTTACTGTAGCGTTACCTGCTGAAATGAATCCTGCCAGTGACCTGACCGGACCTGAAAATGTCGATTTTGCCATACTAAGTCTCCTTAATAAATTCTATCGTCTTGGCGAGTCTGCTAGGGCAGTCGATAGATTAATTTTATCCCTAGAAAGAAAAGGGGAGTATATATCATTTCAACTCCCCTCAAGTTACTAGCTTGACCCCGAAGAGCCAAAAATACCTAGTGGGTCAGATACTCCAAAAGAATATCTTTCTCTAGCTTTGTATCTTACATTACCAGTATCAAAGTCACCATCCATGCTTGTTTCTAATGGTGTACGTGCAAAGTGCTTAAAGCCATTTGGTACGTCAGTCATTATGAAGAAAGCATTAGTGTCTGTCAGGAAGTGATTAACAACGTAACCTTCAGGAATGCTTCCATTCGCTTTGATTGCGTTGAGGTCATTATCAGCTGTCGCTGGTCTACCATCAGATTCTAAGATACGGGAAGCAGTAAACATGCCGTTTGGTGGAACGATAAGCTTACGTGGTTTTGCTGCTATTAACAGTCCACGCTCATCTGTCCATCCAGCTATTTGTATCACAGCATTCTCTAATGAAGTTTCATTAAGGTCTGCTTGTGTTGCAAATGTGTTGGAGTTTGTTCCTCCTGACACCAAAGGGTGTGCAGTAGAAAACAAATCTACACCATCGCCAGAATTGAACGAACCACCTGAGAATCCTTGGTTAAGAGGATTCGCAGCTTTTACTTGCTTAGTGTAAGCCATGCTTCTAGCAAGAGCCTTTGTATAACGTGCAGAAAGCGAATCGTATAAATTATCCTCCATCGCTTCTTCTGTTATAGCAAAACCCATCGCTATTGTTTCATGGTTGTAACGAGTGCTAAAAGATTCTTGTGCAGTATCGTAATTGATAGCTGAACCTTCGTCTTTAACAGAAGCTTGTCCAAATCCACTCAGCTTTACTTCTTCCTCAAAAGACCTGTCAGAAGTTTCTGTTTCATAGATTTGTTCATGCTCATTCTCGTACTTAGCATACTCTAACCCAAATAGGGCATTTAATCCCGGAAGGAGTTCTTTAAGTAACTGCGCTCTTGAAATTGCCATTTCTTATTCTCCTTTATATGCCAGTTGTATTGTCCATGATATGACCCGCATTAAACTTAGCAACTAAGTCAGTGAAAGAATCACCGGCTGCGTTGTCAGATTTAGGCGAGATATCTACTATCCTTACAGGAAGTGTAGCAGTCGTAGTGGCTGCTGTAGATATATCAATGGCATTTTTACTTGTACCAATACTTGTTGAACCAGCAGTTTGTACTACTGCAACATTGTTACCAATATTAGTTACAGCTGCTGAGCCATCAGCTTGCATCTCGAATAACACATTTGGGTCATCAAGAACATAAGCTTGGATGTCACTAGCTGCTGTACTAGCAGGATAGTATTGTGCAAAAGTTTTTTGGCTTGTATTTGGGTCGGTATAAGATACACCTAGGAATATCCCTACAGGTGTCAAAGTGGTTGTGCCTGTGTCTTTTTCGACTGTACCAGCTGCAACCAGTTTAACAAAATCACCATAGAAGATATCAGTGCCATAGCCAGAAGCTATGCCGTAATGTCTTACCTTTCCGGTGAAAGAGCCACTAGCAGATAATGTGCCAACAGGTCTTGCTCCGTAAGGTGTTGCTGAACTACTCATTTTATATACCTTTTATATACAAAAATTTAACACAAAAGGCAGTAATTACTTACCACCTTTACCAAAAGTAACCTGTGATTTCCTTTCCTTAAACATAGGCATGGCAGGGTTTTCATCCCTCATGTAGTTAGCATCTAAAGCTGACATCTGTTGGTCGGCTTGCTGAATATAATAATCAGCACGCTTCTTGATTTCTTCTTCAGGTGCTTTACATAAAAGCAATCCACCTACCTCTACACCATCTTTAAACTGCGAGTTAGTATCTCTAACCATTTGCAATTCAGGATGGTCCTCTGCTTTAACAGGTGTCCAACCCTCTCTGAACTTAGTAGATACGTTCATATTGTCAGATTGTCCAGCAGATGCTGTACGTATCCAACGGAAAACATATCCGGGTTCAGGTTTTGGGTCAGGCAACAAGTTTGGGGGAGACCAAGGTTTTTCTCGTTGCTCAGAGTCTCTTGACTCTAATTCACGTGGGTTGCGCTCTTGAACATCATTTTGTTCTGACTTTTCCATTATCTTTGCTCCTTCGCATATTGCGCTGCGTATTGTTCTGGTGTAAGTCCAAGTTTCTTGGCGAGAGTAACTTGAGTCTTGGTTAACTGCACTGTGCGCTGTTTAGAACTTGCTCTATTAGCAGGTGCTACCACAGTCGAGGGTGGCTGTGAGGATGCAGTATTGTCCTCAAAGCGTTCTGGAAATCTTTGCCTTATGGCTTCATCTACTCTTGAATAGTAAGTATCAGAGTCTCGTATAGGGTCAACTCCTTCTCTTACTAATTTAGCGTGCATACCATAAGCTAACGCAGTCATATCCTCATCGCCCGCACGTTCAAACCAAGGATTCTGCCTTATGTATTCAGCAGCAGCTGGGTCTATAGATGGCTGTTGTTGGGTTGGTTGTGCATATTGAGGTTGTGCATATTGTTGCTGTTCTAGTTGCACAGGTTGTGGGGATTGTGGCTGATAGTTATCAACATAACTTTTATCAGCATATGCTGCCGATAATTTTTCTTGTGCTTCAAGCAACCTATTAGTGTCGCCAGCTTCATAAGCTTGTTTATATGTTTCTTTAGCAGCCTCTATCTCTGTAGATGTTTTAGTTTTTAAACTATTAAGTAACGCTTCTTCACTTTTTGATACAGTAGCTTTTAGTCTTTGATTCTCATCATGCAACTGTTTTGCTACTTGAGCAGCTTCATCCCTAACTCTTTGCGCTGCCTCTGCCTTTCTGCGTTCTTCGTGATAATCAAACTTAAGTTTGTCTATACGTTTTTTTGTTCTTTCACCAATGCCTTCTATTTCTTCATCAATATCATCATCAGCTACTTCTTGTTTAGGAGGTCTTTGGTCCTCTACAGGTCTATCATCAACCACCTCTATCTCTACATCAGGTATCGGAACTTGCACCTCAGTTGTAGGAGCGAGTTCTTCTTCTAAAGCTTGTGCTTCTTCCATCATGCTTTTTCTATTCCTCTAGGGTCATCTACAACAGCTTCTACAGTATCATCATTAATGAGTCTAAATTCTTTGCCATGAATACTCATGCGTGTGCCACTATAAGACCGCATAATAATAAAATCACCTTCCTTACAGTATGGACCTGTAGGAAATCTGTTTTCATCTTTATAACAATCTGGACCCATCTTTAGAACAAAACCCACTATGGATGCTGTCTCCTCTCTCTTTCTATATTGGTCTGCAATAATAATACCACCATCAGATACCTCTTCGTGTTCCGGTAGTGCTATCAATATTTTATACCCTTGAGGTTCGGGAAGTTGTGTAGGCTCAGTAGTTTCTACTTTATCTACAGCTTCCTCTTTTACTGCTTCAACTGTCATAAGTTTCCTTATGTTGCATCAAATATATATAGGAGTTTGACGTTCTCCTTTCCTTTCACCATGAAAGGTGCGTATTAACTTTCAACAACTGAATTATATTTATCAGTTATCTCCCGAAGGGCAATACGTAACCCTTCGATTTTGCCTTTGAGGTGATAAAGTTCACTTATATCTTTCACTTCACCATCTACAATGACTTCAGTAATTCTATTTATCTCATCGTTTAAACTTTGTGTCAAGTCCTCTGTAAACTTTATATCAACTTCCATCGTTCTTAGTTAGAGTCTCTGCTATCTTTCTACCTATCTCAGCACCTTTAGTTCTCTCTTGTGCAGATACTCTAGCTATATCAGCACCTACTTTAGCACCCGCCATTTCAAGGTCTGCCTCAATCTTAATACGTTCAAGTTCATCTTTCATTCTAGCTTTCTCTAAGTCAGCAGCTATACGTGCTTCATCAGTGTTAGCTTTGTCTTGTGCTTGTTGTGCTTTGATAGCAAGTTCTTGTTGTTGCATCTGTAGTACAGGGTCTTGCATTTGTTCTTGTACTTGCTCCATTTGTGCAGCTTGTAAGTTCTTACCTAACAACTGTTGAGCAGCTGTCGCTACTAATGTAGACAATCTAAATTCTATTTCTGGTGGTAAAGGCTCTCCTAAAGGTGGTAGTGCTGTGCCTATCTCTTCTTCTATCTGCCTTCTATACTCAAATCCTAAGTGTTCTACTATGTGATTACTTAGTGCAGCCTGTAATGCCTGTGCGTTAGGTGCTTGTGATGCAAGTTCTTGTATCTTGGGGTCTTGTAACATAGATAAATGCACTGTTATATGTGCTGCATGGTCCTGATACTCGAAAGCTTTTACAGGTTTGCCATTTAGTATGTCCATATTCTCTGATACAGGGTCTGTAGGCTTGATATCATCCTCAAGTGGTACGATATCTTGCGAGTCACGTATACCTAGCACCTCTAACATCTGTCTATGTAGCTTTGGTAGGTCATATAACTGCGGTGCAGACTGTGCAAGTTGCAAAGCAGCCTGATATTGCATGATTCTTTGCGCCATAGTCGCTGCATTTGGGTCTGATACAGGAATAATGTCTACTCTGTCGTCAAAATCCATAGCTTTTATGGCAGATTCGCCATCAACTTCGTATTCGTAGTCTGCTGGCATGTAATCTTTGATGATATCCGACAAAATCCCTAGTTCTTGACGCATAGATGCGTGTAATCTAGCTTGAATTGCACCCATCACCTTCATATTGCGCTCTAATAACGCTAATGTAGTGCCTACAGGTGCTTGATTATTCATATCAGACACCTTTAAATCTGTTATAGATGCAAATCTACGCCCTTCCTCTACTATATTTCCTAATAATTGGTATAAAGTACCTGATGGTTCTTTGTATGGAAGAAAAGTTATGTTATCTCTAATGCTTCCACCCGGAATATCTACGTCACGGAACTCTCCGGGATAGATTGGAGTGTCATCACCCTTGATTCTTAGACCTCTAGTCTTTAAACCACCCGGCAAATTAGCTAATGTACCCGAATCTACTAGCTGTCTGAGCAAAGAAGTGGCAGATTTTGCCAATCCACCCACCATATGTATCAATCCAAAGCCATAAAACCCTAATCCGGGCATGTATTTGTAGTGTACAAAGTGTTGTCTGCGCATTTTCATGGGGTCAGACTCTAAATAATTACGTCTAATTGATAAAACTTCGCCCGAACCTTGGTCTATAGTGACTACATAAGGTAAAGCTATGCCGGTTTTCTTACCTTCACGCTCATCTTCAAAGCCTACAAGGTCTAAATCTACGTGCATTTCTAAAAGAGTATGCAATCCATCCTTGCTATAACTGTTTACATCGTATTCAAAGTTAGGATTATCACCTGATAACTCTGCATACTTCTGTCTAATCCTATCTGCACCTATACTAGACTGAGGTAAAGACACCTCTCTGTAGAAACCTGCATACTGTAGCTTAAGGATTTCATTAAGTGTCATTCTCATAACGTGCGTAGCACGTGCAGCAGTTCTTAAATCTGATGCTCCATAGCTTACAACGAAGTCCTCTGCTGGTATAAACATAGAACAAGGTCTGCCCATGTTAATATCATAATAAATCTTTTTGAATGCTGAGCCAGCTAGAGGCAAACTAAACAACATATTCTCTGTTTCATTTCTATACTCTTTCATTTCTTCTGTAAGAAGATAGTTCATATAGTCTTGAACACGTTTACCTTGTTGTTCTTTCTCGTCAGTTATCTTGCCAACTATGTTAGTTCGTACTGGACCTGCTGCTGGAAATATTTCTGTGATAGCTTGTGATTGAAAACGTACAACTGCCTCTGACAATAATGGATGATAAACACCACATGCACCCGCCCAAGGCTCATTGCGTTCCTCTATTTTTAATCCTAGATTATCTAATCCTTCTGTGTAAGTCTTTTCCCAATCAGACCTTGAGTCTCTATCTGATTCATAGGCAGATACAAGTTCGTGACCTAAAAAAGATAAATCTTTTTCCGATAAAAACTCTGCAAGGTTTGCATCAAAGGGAACTTCTTCTTGTAAAGATGTAGGGTCAAAGTCAATTAGCATACCCCCATCGTCTGTTTCTATTGCGACTACTTCAGGGTCCACAATAGTTATATCAACATTTTCTTCTGCCATTTAGTTCAGTTTAATTACATTAATAGTATTTAGCAACCCTGTCAGATACATCTTCATACTCATCATCATCATGCTCAAGACGTAAGAATCCTCCTTGTCTAAACCTCAACAAAGCCTGTGTAGCAGAGTCAACCAAGTCATCATGGTCACCTACAGGGAAAGATGCAAACTGTTCTACAACTTCTTCTGCCCATCTTTTCTTGGGATACCATACTGTGCCTGATGCAAACAAATCTGCTACAGCGTTTACACGTGCAATCTTATCGTTACCCCTAGAGGGTGTAAACTCTTGTACAGGGATACCCATAGCACGTAACTCAAATATCAAAGGAGAACCAGCAGCCTTTGCCTCAACAATAAATGAATCAGGCATCCATCGCTGATGTTCTTCAAATGCTCTACGTTTAAGTTCTGGAAACTCTAACCTTTCTTGGAATGCATCTAGCAATATAACCTGTGGGGTAGGGTAGCCATTATCACCCTCTTTGTAGAACACACCCCATGTAGTACATGCAGAGAAGTCAGAGCGTTGTGTTTTTAAGAAAGCGGTATCCCATGATTGAATTATAAATTCACATGCAGGTGGTTCTCTATATTCCCACTCCTGCCACCACTCACGTTTTACAATAGCACTTTCTTCAGATACAGGATTCTGTTGATACTGTGCCTCCCAATGCGATATAGGTAGAGTTGCCTTAATCTTCTCAAGTTCATCTACCTTCCAGTATTCTTCCCAAAGACTTCTACCTGATGGCAATATAGCTGGTAGTTCTATAACTTCCCACTCGTCACTATTATCTCTAGTAGCAGAGTCTTTCAATATAGAACCACATAAGTCTTTCTTACCCCACCTAGTCATAACGATGATAATTGCACCACCCGGCTGTAAACGCTGTCTAGGTCCTGATAAATACCAATCGTATGTGCTTTCAAAAATCTTTGGGTCAGCAGACTGCCCTTGTTGTTCTGAGTGTGGGTCATCAATAATTAACAAATCCGCACCACGACCGGTCACCGCACCGCCAACTCCGATTGAAAAATATTCACCGCCACCTGATATATCAAATCGTCCGGCTGCTTTTGAATCGAGATTAAGACTTACATCCGGAAAGATTTCTTGGTATTCTTCACTATAGATAAGGTTACGTACCATTCTACCGAACCGGAGAGACAGTTCAGCAGTATGTGAAGCCATGATAATCTTTTTGTGCGGTTGTCTACCAACTATCCATGCAGGTAGTAACCACGATGTTAACTGTGACTTACCAAATCTAGGAGGCATATTTATCATCAGGCGTTTACATTCACCATTGGCAACACGTTCAAAGGCTTCAGCCATCTTCTTGTGATGCGCTCCACACATAAACTCTTGCCATACAGAATCAGCAAACTCCAAAAAACTATCTTGAGACTTCTCTCTAATAACAGCTTTCTCTAAATTAACAACTAGGTTGTCTAGTTCTTTACGTTGTGGACCATTAAGTTTAGATAGGTTTTCATCAGTAAGATGCTCCATTACCTCTCTCAACTGTTTTTGCGATATACCCATATGTAGTGTTGTCAACCATATTACAACTCTATATACTGTAGTGCAAGGGTATCTCCAATGAGGACAGTCTTACACTCTCAACAATCCTGTCCATCTACCCCAAGAGGCTAGTCGGATATTCTCGAGCGCACTGACTAGCCTCAATCCCCAAAATTATATGCAAAATTTTTCTAGCCCTGTGAACCTAGAGCGTTTATCTGTGATTAGGGGGGTGGTATATGTAAATACCTTGTTAAATAAAACTCATTTTTAGTTGTGTGAAAATTTGAAACAGTATGTATGTGCGTGTGTGCGGAGTCACGGCTGTGTACAGGGGGGGTGGGGGTCGGTCTGAACTGTGTGCGCCTACGCAGAAAATGTGTAAACACATTGGTGCGCATGACCTGCACAGTTTGGGGAAGTTTAAACAGTCCTTAGTGCAAAGATGTATCTTTGTCGCTCTGGTTTTTGCCAAGCAGTTTACTGATTCGAGCCATTATCTCATCGGATGACTCCTTATTGGTCTCTGAGACTTCTAGTCTCTCGGTATATAAGTTAGCCACTTTGCCTCGGTAATGCTCTGCCGTTACAGCCGAGCCTATCTGCCCCGTGTCCACTGCCTTGTCACGTAGCTTTGCCAACGTATCAAGGTGGGATTCTCTGTCAATTAGAGACCTAGTCTCTTGCTCTGCCAAAATCCTTGCGACTTCGTCCTGAATACCAACTTTTTTGGACAACCGGTAACCTTGCTTGTCTGCACTAGTTCCCGCCTTGTATCCCGCCAACTCGGCACTCTTGCCATTCGAGTAGCCTTGAGCCTTATATCTAGCAAATAAGCGTTCTTTAACGCTTAACTGTTGGATATCTTTCTTAGTCTTTTGATATGTCATGGGGGTATGGTAAACCATACCCAAATTGATATCAATTCTATTCCTTCGGTAACCCCACATTCAATCAGTAGTTGACGTGCATAATGTCCTAGGCTACCATGCGGAATGTTGAGAGAACGAGAACCGATAAATAGGATTGGTTTAAACCCCTTGAACGTAGTGAAAGGGGATTTAAACCTAATCCTCTAAATCAAAATTCAAACAAATTGGAGAAAATTATGATTGATTACGAAGTAATAAAGGGCGATTCAGCTTGGGATGACCGCAGTCTGATGGCGATTAATGGTCGCTACGTGGTTCAGGTTCAGGGTGAGGTAGTCACGCTCAGTCCTTTCAGGATTACGTCTGACTACTACATGAGAAAGGTTAACACCTTTCTTAAAGAGCAAGGATTAGCCACAAGAGTTGTGCGTGAGTCTGAAAGACTGCGCCTGAAACTCTTGGATTGCTACTCTGCTGATGAGCCTTTTTACAGGTACATGGACTGTGAGTGTGGTCTTGCGGATGCACGAATTTACGAAGTAAATGAAATGGACGAGGATTATGCTAGCTATGACGAGGAACTAGGTGACCACAGGATAGAATATCCTGACACCGGTTATTTTGCTTAAACCGAGGTCTTTAGACCTCACAATTGGAGAAAAAATATGGATAGAAATATATCTGCTGACAAGCTTGCAAAGCTTGAGGAAAAATATGGAGTGGTGTGGGATGTTCCCTGTGTTCAAGGCTTAGACAGTCCGAAGGCGCATAGCCTCAAAAAGAGTGGCTATTACCCATGTTCGGAGTATTTTTCTGTGCCGGATGGAGAGTACACTCTCATTGATAGCAAGGTGGTTGACACCGGTATCTTTGACCGGTCGAAGGGCATGAATGTCTACGACCATGTGTGGTATGCATCATCTACGAAAGCCATCGTTAAAGATGGCTATTGGGATGTTGAGTCTGTGCTGAAAGCAACTGACGAACTGCTAAAACAGACTAAGTATCATGGATACTTTATAGAGAATTTTGCTAAAGCAAATAGAGGTACATACAGCTTTGCTGATAAAGACCTTGACCTAACAGGAGTTGATGTACTTGAAGTACATATCGGCTCTTAACTTTAACTATTTGTTTAAACTACCCTCTGAACGTAGTGAAGAGGGTATTTAAACTAAACATGGAGAAAACTATGGAAAATTATACTGACCGAGAGGCTTGGCTCACCGAAGGTGCTGACCAATTAGTCTCACAATTTAGCGATGGCGATGGTCGTTGGAATGACATGCCACCCTACAGGGTGTCTGTTGGATATGCACCACGTCACCGAGGTGGGAAGGTGCTTGGTGTCTGCATACATGCTGATGCCTCAAGTGATAATCACTTTGAAGTGTTTATCAGTCCGGCAATAGATGATGGCTATCAAGCATTGGAGATACTTGCTCATGAACTAGTTCATGTGGTGGATAGGAATGAGAATGGTCACAAGCGCAGATTTGCTAGCATAGCTAGGAGGATTGGTCTTGAGGGCAAGCTTACATCTACCCATGCCGGTGAGGGCTTGAAGGCACAGATAGATGATGTGCTTGGTCTCTTAGGAGACTATCCGCATGGTGCAATCGATATCGATTTCACTAAGAAACAATCCACTAGGATGCTGAAAGTATCCTGTGGCAGTTGCGACTTTCACTTTCGTACTAGTCGCAAGAACGTAGACATGCTCGACTTGGAAACTGCACCTTGTCCGGCTTGTGAGCAGACTGATACTCTGTTCGTTGTTTAAACGCAGTAAACTATTGGAGATACAACATGAATGTTGATTTGATAATAAGCATTGTTGATAGTGCAAAAGCAATGTTTGGTTTCCCTTGCACAAAGGATACGCTAACCCAAGGAGAGCGTAATGTGTTGAAAAAATTAGCAGTTGCCTATGGCAAACGTGCTAGTCAAATGTCCGATGAGGAACTCATCGACCTGTATAACAACATCGATATTACATCGCTTAGCGATGCTGATGGGGATGCTGATGATGCAGATGATGCAGAGCCACATGGTGCAGATGATGCAGATGGTGAAAAGGATGATTCTTCCGAGTCCGAGTCCGAGGATGAGTCTGATGGCGATGGTGGTGATGATGAGTCTGATACTCCGCCGGAGTATGAGCCTAAGAACGCTCTTGAAAAAGAGATAGTTGATATCATCAGAAAGGTTCATCCAACATTGGATGATGGTTGCCACGATGGTGTTAATGAAAAACAAATCGTTGATTTGATTGAAAAGCATGGCGGTGGCAGAACTGTGGTTGAGATACCCAAGCCAAGCGGTGCGGTTGAGTTTGATGGTCTCATGCATGAGAAGTTACCACAGGTACTCAAAGCCTTGATACGTGGTGATAACGTACTTCTTGTAGGCGGTGCGGGTAGTGGTAAAACCACAATGGCTACGCAGTTGACAGACATGCTAGGCAAAGCCTTCGACCAAGATGATTATCAATTTGGGATGTCCGGTGCTATGTTCCAAGCTTACGAAGTAAGAGGTTACATGGATGCCAATGGCAACTACGTTGAGTCCTCATTCGTCAAGTGCTTTCGTGATGGTGGTTTGTTCCTGTTCGATGAAATCGATGGTTCTAATCCTCAAGCATTGGTTGCACTCAATGCATCAATGGAGAATGACGTAGCTGACTTCCCTTGCGGTGTGGTCAAAAAGCATCCGAACTTCCGCTTGATTGCTTGTGCCAATACGTATGGCAGAGGTGCAGACAGGGAGTACGTAGGTAGGAATCAGCTTGATGGTGCAACCATTGATAGATTCAAGCCGGTGATTAGCCTTGACTATGACGAAAAGCTTGAGTTGAAAATCAGTCCTGATAGAAACTTCACCAAGATTGTGCAGAAGTTACGTAAGGCAAAGGATGACATGAAGATACGTTGTGTCATATCACCTAGAGCAAGCATCAAGGGTGGACGTGCAATACTTGATGGATGTCCGCTTGAAGAGGTGCTTAGTCAGTACGTATTTGGTGGCTTAGACGATGATACTGTGAAGAGGATTCGTACCGAAGCCGGTGTGTAAGACTGTTTAAACAAGGAGAATATTATGCCTAGTTTTGCGAAGAGATATGAATCGTTTGACGATTTTATACGACACATAACAGATGATAGCTTGCCTACATGGAAAGGTGCTAGAGCATCCGAAGATGAGCCTAGCAGATGGAGTGGCAACGTAACAGTAGCCGAGGCGGTTAAGTTGGCATCCTTTGGATGGAAAGAAGGACGAGAGCAAATGTCTACTGAGTTGGATATGGCACACAATGCTACATCCTTTGAGAGACTGCCATCGTTTGAGTATGACGTAGCCGGATACATGCCTAACATACCATTGTATGTGTCCGGTTGCCCATCACACATGATGAGTCCGCTTGGTAACGAGCAGTCTATGGGCAGAGTCGTTGAGTTCAAGGTCAACATCAGCGCATCAGCTAGTTTTGATGCAGAGCAGTTAATGCGTAGAGGTGCAAGCATCTTGTCGCTTGTTGATAAGCTTGAAGATGCCGGTATGTCATGTGCCATAACTGCTTGCGAGTACACTAACGCAAGTAGTGGCAAGGGTAACTTCCTGATTGAGTTCCCTCTCAAGAGAGCCGGTCAGCCTATGGACATAGACAGATGTGCGTACTGCCTAGTGCATCCATCAATGTTACGCAAGCTTTGCTTTGTGGAACAGGAGTTAGAGCCTAGGGCAGAGGATGGATGGTCTTATGGCTATGGTACGCCACAAGATTTGCCCTTACACATGAGGCTTGGGTGTGTGTACTTTCCGGAGATACGTCACATGAATGGCAGAACTGTGGAAGAGCAGATGTCTAAGACCATCGATATATATGAACGTCAGACTAAGGGTATGGATTGGGATGGCACTAAGTTAGAGGATAAGTAGTAGGGTATATGAATGTATATGAATATACCTACTACATATAAGGAGAAAATTATGGAAGAACTAAAATTTGTATTGACTTACACACCGCTAAAAGGGTATTTCAAAGATACTCCTATTGATTTTGATGAACTAGAATTTAATCAAGATACACTTGATTTAATCAAAAGGGATATCAACAAGAGCCTAGAGGACATGTATGAGAGTGCAATGCAACAACAAGGGGGTGCGTAATATGAAATCTATAGAAGAAAGAATCAACATGGCTATCAAGTTAGCCATCGCTGAGGAAGAACCTAAACTTAAAGAAGGACAAACTCTTAGGGTTGAGGTTACACGTGAGGCAGAAGGTATGCGAGTACATGCATACCCTGTAGATAAAATAACAGGTGAACCTGTTGATAATAAGGAGAATGATGATGCTTAACATCATAATAATAGTGGCAACTGCTATGGGATTAGTTGCATTTGGTGGTCTAGGTTATACGTATGGTTTACATATTGCTTATGATGTAGGGGGGGTTGATGTGTATATCCTCTTTGCATCAGGTGTTGGTGTTGGTGTATGTACACTAGGGTTGTGGAATAGTGTTGCTATGGAATGTTTAAACAGAACTAAACCAAGTAACCGCAGAAAATACAGGAGGTTTGTATGAGTGAGGAATTTGAAATTGACTTCGACATCAATGAAGATTTAGAAGTTGAAAAGCAGATATACAAGCAAGCCTTGCAGAATCTGTACTCAGCGCAAGACATGGTGTGCGAACTAGCCGAGGCTCAATACGAGCAGAACGTAATCGAACAGGCTATACATGCATTGGAATCGTATGGCGATAGGTTCTTAGAGGATGTGTAATGAATAGTTTTGATTACAGAGGTGATGCAGATAGAAAAATGCCTGACTCATTTTATGAGTGGCTAGATAATTGTCCTGTAAATTGGATTCGTATAAAAGTGAATAGCGAAACAGTTCATTATTCATTTGAGACACCTGATACAGATGATGATTAGGGAGTGTGTAAACGTAATGTTAAATTACGTTGACATGTTGGTAACTATAACTAAAATAATATCAAGGAGATATTAATATGAATAAAAAAGATAAAGAATTCTTAGATAAGATTGCCGAGACTGTACGTGGTGAGGGTGATGACTTACAGGAGTGTATTGAAATCTACGAAAGGATATGGGGGTATACGAATACCTTTGTAAATATGGTAGGTCACGAAGAGTTATTTCAGCGTGAAAGCACATCACCTGTAAACATGTGGTATGACATGCTTACTGCGTTTCTTTGCAATATGATGTTGCGTACTGAAAAAGATTTTGTGAAAGAAATGCTTGCCGATGTAAGTGAGAGGCTTGATTGGTACGAGGAATGGAATCAGCACAGGATTGATACACAACAGATGGTCAAGATGACTGAGGAAGAAGTCGATGAGGGTATCAACGCTCATGCTGAGCGTGTAATTAACGAGGAGATATTGCACTAGGGATAGTTATAAGTATATGAATATATATGAATATACTAATAACGTATAAGGAGAAAAGTTATGGAAACTAAATTGTTTTTGATTCAAGAATTTGCAACAGAAGAAGAAAGAGACAAGGCTCTTGCGAAGGTATCCAATAAGATACCTTGTTATTTCGCAGACTCTGCACAAACTTCTTGGAATCTTATTAATTAATTGGAGAAAATTATGAGTGATACATACAATGTGATGCACATATTTGATGTGCCTAATGATGAGGGTGAGTTCTTTGAAGTCGTAGAGTACGATGAAAAGCCGGACTTAGAAACGATGCAGTCATGGACTAAGAGTGGCATGATAGAGGTGATTACTGTCATGCATGAGGGCAAGGAATGTCATGCCATCATAGATGAGAATGGTAAGTTTGATGATACAAATGTAATCAATCAAATGGCATCTACCAAGTGGTACACATGGCTGATAGACACAGGACGTACTGCGTTTGGTGACATGATTGTTGGCAAGTGTAGTGTATTGACTAATTATGAATTGGAGTAAGCGTATGCATGAAGATATACCGGAGGGTGAACTAACTATGACTGTTGAATTCAAGAACGATGGGGATATCCTGTTGACTGCAAGAGACAGTTTAAACGATGAGACACTTGTGTTTCGTCACGAACCTAACATGGCATTACATAACATGGTGATGGATATGTTGCGTAAGATGGGTGTACAACTATTGGAGAGAAACAATGAATCTTAAAGATGCTTATGCCGAATGGCAAAAGAATCCTGATGATGGTGTCAACAGGAGAAAGCCTAAAAGGTGGCAACTGAAACTTAAACTTAATGAATTAAAAAAACAAAAGGAGAAAAAGTAATGGGTGCAGATGTATATTTAGAGAAGGCATACGACAAGAAGTATGCAGACCACAAAGAAACACTTGATAGCTTTGAGAAAGTAGGTAGCGAAGTAGAACTAAGCGAGGCACAAAGACAACACATGTCGAACATATATGATGACCTGTATAAACAAGGCGATGTGTACTTTCGTGATTCCTACAACTCAGGTAGCGTACTGTGGGCGATGAACCTTTCGTGGTGGGATGATATCTTGCCTATGTGTGATGATGAAGGATACCTAGATGCCAATGGCATACAGAAGTTCCTAGACATGGTTGAGGATGCACCTTTGCATGTCAGTCAGGGATTCCAAGAACACATGCCTAGCGACTGGACATATGACGATGCATTAAAGTATCTGCAAGAAGAGCAAAACTTGCTTATCTCTTTCTTGAAGAAGGCTTTGGATACTAACGATAGATTGTCGTGCAGTCTGTAAAGAAAACTGTATGGCGCATCAAACCAAAAAAAGTTAACATAGACTTTACATCACCCGAACAAAACCAGTTGCGGGAAAAGCGTTTAAACAATGCAAACGAATGGCTACACAAATCCCTACAGAATAATTGTTTGTGGGGAATTGTGATAGCTAAACAAGTTTATGATGCTATAGACAACAAGGAAAACAAATGAATAAACAAAAAATAAAAGAACAGTTAGCGGACATATCAGAGTTGATGTTGTATGTGGACAAGCCTTACAGGATTGAGGCACTACATGCTCTGTATAGAGAGGTAGAACCTGTAAACTTTTGGACTATGTTCCATCAGTATTGGAACTCAGTTGAAAATCCATCGGACTTCATGCCTCACATTAATGACATGTTTGAGTATGACGACATGGGTTTTAACTACGACATGTTACAAAGCGAACATCGTCTAGGCACGTTAGAGCCGGAGGACAAAGCTTTCTTTCTTAGCTTGCCTGATGAATTTGCAGTATTCAGAGGGTGTCATAGTTTCAATGAGCAAGGTTGTTCGTGGACTACTGATAGAGAAGTAGCTGAAAGGTTTGCGTTACGTATGGCTATAGACAAGCAGTACATACTATTGCAAGGCATGGTACGCAAGACAGACATCATATGTGCCTATGACAATAGAAAAGAAAAAGAAATTGTTGTGCTACCTAAGAAAGTAATTATCGTAGGCAGAGAACGTGCGAATAATCCCCTAGTTGATAACCCTGATGAACTAAAAAAATTTGGTGACTCTTCTAACATTTATCACATGGTGCAGACAGGTAGGTACAGACAGTTGCAGAGCGATGAGGACTTGAGGACAATGGCTGAAGGTCATTGGATATTTGATATACAAGATAAAGGTTTAAACGCAGTACGCAAATACGTCTTGTGGTTTGAGGATTTAGTTGGTCTTATAGCAAAGCACAACCTTGATGATTTTGCACCTAGTTGGTTTGCATCAGCACATGACAGGTACGTGACAGGTAAGGACATACTTGAAGGCGACCCACGTGGGGTGATAAAGAGAGTGCAAGAACTCAGACAAGCAATGAAGTTAAATGGCAAAGAGGTCTCAACTGATGATGAGTTAGATGCCATCATAGACAACGCAATGCGACAAGCAGAGGAGAATGATGCCAAGAAGAAATAAGTCTCCTTATTGGCTTGAGCAAGCCATAGATTTACGCAAGGGTGGTGACTCTCTAACAGAGATATCAAACATAATCTTGCAACCGGTCTCAACAATTAGATATCAACTCAATCTTAATCTTTCACAGGAAGAGTATGATGCATTGTGCCAACCACCTAACCCACCTGAGAGTGCGGAACGTACTGCAAAGATACGTGAACTGCATGAGGAGGGCATCAATGGCAATCAAATTGCCAAGCATGTAGGTGTATCAAGGCAGTATGTGTACAAACTGATTCGTATGTGGAGAGAACAAGAGGATGCTGAGTTAGATGCTATCGTAGAGAAAACTAACTTATCATTAACAATAGACGAATGGAGGAAAACAAAGATATGTTAAGTAAAATAAGAACGTGGTTCAAGTATTGGATTGTAGATAAGCCTGAACCTAAAGCAGAAGAAGTAGAAGTATCTGTAGATGCAACCACAGAAAGTGGTAGCGTTTCAGCAACCGCTACACCTACAAGGGTAAGAAATGAAGTCGGTAAGTTTGTAGCCGATGACCCTAGTACACCTGATGTAAACGAGGCATGGGTAGGTGGTAAAGCACCGGCTAAAA
>Ga0209645_1000683_pt1 | contig 17410 bp, 28 predicted proteins | sample ETNvirenome_6_30_FD_184070 | JGI IMG/M metagenome (GOLD analysis project Ga0209645, IMG submission 184070) | Marine viral communities from the Pacific Ocean - ETNP_6_30 (SPAdes) (version 2) | ecosystem: Environmental > Aquatic > Marine > Oceanic | place: Pacific Ocean | collected 2013-06-19
CATTCGTACTCTTGGTAAAACATATTGACCTTCATCTAATGTAACATCACATGTTGCAGAAAAATGTTTCCACCTATTACCATTTAATGTAACAGATCCTGAAACTATAAACTCTTTTGTAGTACCTGTATTAGTATCGTAATCAGCTGATGCGAAAGATGCAGCTGTATTCCATATTCCTACCTCACAATCTGTAGTTGAAGATGCACCACCATCATGCAGACCACCACATAATGCTACAATTTTTATTTTATATGGTACATACCAACCTGAATTTATTTCTGATCTATGAACCTGATCTCCTGTTGGATTACCACCATCTGCAGTTGTTGATGTCCAGTTTTTATTCCAAAAGTAATAATTTATACCTTGTGTATTAGGTCCATAAACGCTTGTTGCAAAGTTAGCATCTCCATCAACATTAAATGATGTCCAAAAAGTTTCGATATTATCTGAATATACTTCTCCACTTGCCTCTATTTCACCTGAAGCTGTTACGTTTCCAGTAGCATCTACATTAAAGTTGGTGCTACTCATGATAATAGCTCCGTCAGGATTTCCAGTACCAGCAGTTAATGTTACACTGCTATGGTCTATGTGTTCATTAGCAACAAATCCACTTAAACTATCGTGTACAATCTCACTATCATTTGTTTGAATATCGTTAGCATTTACTGTAATACCTGTACCTGCACCTACTGCAAAACTTCTATTGGTTGTTATGTCGCCACCACCAGTTAAACCATTTCCTGCTGTTAAAGTAACTGCACTATGGTCAATATGCTCATTTGCTACAAAGCCACTAAGATTGTCGTGAACTATCTCTGAATCTACAGTATTAAAAGTAACAGTATTACCTGAACCTACTGTTGCAACACCTGTCCCTCCTGATAAACTTAAACTTTCTGTATCTAAATCTATATTTAATGCACCACCACTATCTGCTGAAAAATCTAAATCTTGTAAATTTAAAGATGTTGTTACTGCATCTACATAGGCTTTTATTGATTGTTGAGTAGCTAAAGATGTAGCACTGTCAGATGTCATATCGTCTTCATCTTTGATTGCTGTTATGCCATCTAATAAGTTTAATTCTGTAGCAGTTGATGAAATAAGTGTGCCATTAATCTTAATAGCTGTAGCATCTAATGTTGCAGTTACAGATACTTCTCCAGTTCCATGTGGATTTAAATGTATATCTCTGTTACCAGCACCAGTGTTTATTTCACTATAAACCGTTAGTATGCCAGATGTTAAAGCTAAATTTTGAGATGAATCTATTGTAAGTGCATTAGAAGAAGCATTGTCATCTATACCTGTAGAAGTAAAGCTAGATATAGTTCCACCATCTATTTTATTACCACTTATTTGATTATCTGCAAGAGTTAATGTACCCCCAGAAACATCTAGCGTTTTACTTGAGCCAACTGTAATATTTGTCCCAGATATGTCTCCACTATCAATATCAACATTGGTCATATTGCCATTATTAAAATTTATGTTTCCTGATGAATCGGCAGTTAATACTTTTGATGCTTCTAATGTGCCTAAAGTAGTAATGTCTAAATAGTTTAATTCTGTAACTGTAGCAGTAATACCATCTAATGTGTTTAATTCTGAGGTTGTAACAGTTAGTCCATCTAATACTTCAAGCTCTGCTTCAGAAATTTCAGCACTACCTATTGTAATTGTCCCAGTAAAAGTTGGACTAGCTATTGGTGCTTTTGCATCTATTTGTGTTTGTATTGCAGATGTAACACCATCAACATAATTTAATTCTGCTGTAGATAAAGTAGCACCATCTAATATATTTAGCTCTGCACCTGTAGCAGTAACTAATGTAGTTCCTAACTTTAATCCTTTAGATGAACCATCGTGTGAATTGACTTGTATAATTTCGCTAGAAGAGTCTATTGTAAATACATCTCCTCCATCACTAGCTTTTCTAATTAATAATGCTTCAGTATCAGTTGCATCAATAACCATTCCTCCTTGAACTTCTTGGTCGTATACATGGGTTGCAGAACCCTCTACAGTTAAATCTCCTTCAATAATTAAATCACCAGTAATCCTACCACCAGCTTCTACGGTTCCTATTTTTTCAATTAATCCTCCTGATAACATATTAAGCCAATACCAATCTGACTGAAGAGTCGGTTCCACCTTTTCTTTGCAACTGCAAATAAACTGAATCTCCCATACCTTGAGGGACTCTTAATATGTATATATCTGAACCACCCAATAAAAACAAACTGTTACTTGCATTTATTGAATCGGATGTTGATGTATTCCAAGCAAAGTATATATCTTTACTTGATTGTAAATATATGTGTGAAAAGTCTTTGCCAACAGAAACATTAGTAGTTGATGTAGATGCTGTTACTGCTGATTGTTGGTCAAATTGTGCTGATGTCTCAGTGTTTAATGCCTCAACAACTGAGTGTTTTACTTCTTTTTTTGCCATCTTGTTGCTCCCAATAGCTTACCGAGCAGGGCTTTCTCATAGCTATCTCGATTTATGTTTTAAAATTGTTCTGAAAACTGTTCCCTTAACTTTGAATCAGAAATTTTATTTGTTAAATATGTTGGTGCAGATATAAGTCTTTTTACATCTCTGCTTGTACATTTGTGACACCTAACTACAGTGTCGGTAGTAATCATTTCTTCAAATTTGTGTTTACAAGAATTGCACCAGTAATCAAATCTTTTCATTATTTTTTTCTCTTTCTAGCTCTTCTTTTAATATCTAAATCGTGTTTTCTAAAACCTCTAAGAGCTAAATTTACTCTTGCCATTGCCCACTGAGCCATTCCTACTGCTGGTCTAGAGCCAGACCACTTTTTTTATCTTTTGGAACTCTTCTTGCCACTCTTCTTTTCTTTTTTTTCTTTACCATTTTCATCACAAAGAACGCATCCATCTTTCATATATATTTTTAACTGTTCTTTTGATGGGTTCTTTTTACCAAATACTGAACCATCTTTTCTTTTTAAATATATCATATTTACTCCTAAAGAATGGGTGGTCAGTAAAAACCAACCACCCAACTATTATCCTATTACGGATTAACGAAGTTTACAACACCAAGTGAAGTAGAACTTGCACCTTTACTCAAAGATGCACCAAAAAGCACATCAGCAACTACAGATGTTGCTAAGTGGTCAATGTCGTACTGTGACTGAACACGAGGTTCCATTTGCATTGCAAAATAGACTGCTTCACGATTAAAAATTGTTGCAGTCTCATCTCCAGTACCACCGTCATCGTCCCAATCCGTACTGACTATAACTGGCATTCCATAGACATCGCCCACTTTTCCTTTAACCTGACCAGCTTCATCACCTCTTTTATCAAAGTGTACAAACTCATCAAGACCTAGTAAGTAAGAATATACTTCAGGGGATGCGTATAAGTAAGTATCGCCATCTGTGTAGTCGAAATTAGCATCTAATAACTTAACCAAACCACTTCTTAGTAAAGATGCAGTTAATTGGTTGTCAGTAGAAAGAGTAGTGTCATTACCTGTAGCAGATTGTAAAATATCAACTGCTAAGTAATTTTCTACTTTTTTAGCTATAGCATAACCCATAGACCTAGTGTACATATTAAAAAGGTCAGCAGATTCTTGAACCATTACAATGTCTTCAATTCTTTTCGCTTCGTAATGATGCTGGTCTACAGATATTGTACACTCGCCATCGGTATTAGCAGAGTAGGTTACAGCAGTATCAGCAGACTTTGCAGTAGCAGTTTCTTCTGTAACTTTTGGAATGTGTAGGGTATCTCCACCCTGAGCGACCAAACTAGAGAAATCAGAAACTTGGTTTCTTAATTGAAAAGTTCTCTCAGCATAGTCTAAAATTGCATTAGACCACAATTCTGGGATAAATTTTGCCCCTGTGGTCGTTGTGACGTTAGCCATTTAAGACTCCTATCTTTTATAAGAATCTAATATACTTGACCAATTCTTGCGTTTTGCTTTTATATCCATACCTCTCCAAGCATCCCTGTCAATTTTTTTATCAACAGTACCCACACTATCAGGTGGATTTGGTTTTACAGATAATTCTTCAACGACATTTAGAAGGTCAGTTGTATTTAAATTCTTAAATTTTTCTTGTTTCTGTTCAGGAAGTTTAGAAAGAGCATCAACTCTAATCTGATTATCTAAAGCATCGTATTTGTCTTTAAATGGTGTTAACACATCAATTTCTTTTTGTAGTGTAGAATTTAATTCTTGCCATTTTTCTTGTTCAACTAACTTTGCTTTTTTAGCTTCCTCTTCTTTTTGCTCAAATGATTGAAGTTTATCACGAAGAACATTTCTTTCTTCTATAACTTCATTTAACCTTGAGCGTGGTATTGCATTGTTTGATTCGGGTTTTGTCCCTTCTTCCGTTTTTACGTCTGTTTCGACTGCTTCTACTGTCTTTTCTTCTGACATTTTGACCTCTTTAGTGAGTTAAAGATACGCAAGTATTACCTTGCATTAGAAATATAATATAATATATATTGTAAATAAGTATAATGCAAGAACAAAAATACGACTTTAAAAGAAAGTGGTTTAAATATCTTGGCTACGAACCCCATAATGGGCAATTAGCGTTACATTACCCTAAAAAAGAAAATGCCAGATTTCATGTTATGGTTTGTGGTAGAAGGTTTGGTAAGACTTGGGCTAGTGCGATGGAAGCTACTTATATGGCATCTCAACCAAATAAAAGAATTTGGGTGGTTGGAATGTCGTATAAAAAAGCTAGATTAATATTTCGTGAGATATGGCAAAGAATGGTGGTAGGGCATAGCGATGATGTTGAAAAAGCATCTGAAAAAGATATGTATATTCGTTTTAAGTGGGGGACTACTGTTGAAGGAATGTCAGCAGATAATCCTGATTCATTGGTCGGTGAAGGCTTAGATTTTTTAGTTATTGACGAAGTAGCTAAAATGAATAAAAAAATATGGGATATGTATTTATCCCCAACTGTAGCTGGAAGAAAGGGTAAAGTAATTTTTATAACAACCCCAGAAGGAAGAAATTGGATATATGATTTATACAAACTTGGCAATAGTGATGATTTATGGGAAAGCCATTCTGCCCCATCTTGGATTAATCAGTATGAGTTTCCTTTAGGCGTGGAAGACCCAGCAATAATAGAGCGTAAGCGAAATATGTCTAAAGAACTTTTTGGGCAAGAGTTTGGTGCAGAATTTTCAATCTTTCAAGGAAAAGTATGGGATTTTGACAGAGATGAAGATGTGGGTGATTTTCCTTATAACCCTAATTTACCTACATATTGCTCAATAGACTTTGGATATAGGCAACCAGCAGTCTTATTTATACAGACTCAATGGAAAGACAACGTAGAGCATATCAGAATATTTGATTCTATCTTGCATAAAGAAAATATTAAAACTGAAGATTTAATTAAGATGATTAAAATTAAAGGATACCCAATAACTTCTTATTATGGCGACCCTGCTGGTTCAAATGTGCAAGGTCAATCAGGTGCAGGAGATATGGAGATTTTTAGAAGAAGCGGTATACGAATATTATCTATGAGAGATAAATTAAGCAGGAATATAGTATCTAGCGTAGCTTATGCTAGAGGATTTTTTTGCAGTGCAGATGGTATAAGGAGAGTTCATGTAGACAGCAAGTGTAAAGAAATAATAGAAGATTTTGAAGAGTATAGATACCCTGAAAATCAAGAAGGCAAACCAATTAAAGAAGAACCGATTAAAGATGGCTACCATGACCACGGAAACGATGCTTTTAGATATTTTATTACAAATCGGTTTCCAATGAAAAATAAAACAATGAAAAGGATACAACGATGATTGAGCAAATAATTAGAGATAAGATAACAGAGGTTAAGTTATTAAATTCTCAATTAAGGAGAGATGAAATAAGAAAATATTTAGATTATTACTCAGGTACTTCTTTAGAAGAATATATAAAACAATATTTTTCTGGAGATGCGTTTTCTGAAATACCACCATCAATTACTAATTTTACTAGAAAATTTATTAATAAGATTAGTCGTATTTACACTTTAGGTGCTAAAAGAACAACAGGCAATCAAACAGAGCTTTACAATTCCCTTACTCCTACAAAAGATGTAAGAATGAAGCATTCTGAGAGAATGACTAGGCTTATTGGGACTATTGCTAATAGAGTATTTTGGAAAGATGATAGATTTGAATATAGACCTATATACTACTTTGAATCTTATTTTGGTGCAGACCCATTTACTCCAGAAGCAATCATTTACCCTTTGTTAAATAAATCAGCAGATTTATCAGATACAACAGAACTACAATGGAATTATTGGGATAGCGAGAAATATGCAATAATGACAGAAGATGGTAAAGTTGTAAGTGAAGAAGAAAATGTTTATGGGATATTGCCTTTTGTATTTACTCATCGTGAAGACCAAATGGATTCTTTTTTTGTAGAGGGGGCTAGTGATATTGTAAATTGCAATGAGCAAGTTAACATTGGCTTAACAGAAATGAACTTAGGCATGAGGTTTAATATGTTTGGTCAGCCTTGGGTTAATGGATTAAGTAGCGACAATCATCTTATGAGGATGGGGTCTAACAGCATTCTTGATATGGGTGATGAAGGTACCTACAATGTTACGTCTCCTAGTGGAAATGTTGCTGATGCCATAAATAATATTAAATTTCAAATAGAGCTAGTTGCTTCTAATAATCATTTATGGATGCAATGGGCTGAGTCAGGTGGTGAAGTACCATCTGGTATATCGCTGATGATTAAAGATTTAGAAAGAAAAGAAGATTATTATGACGATATAGCATTGTGGAGAATGTACGAAAAAGATTTTTATAGCGTTGAAAGAGTAATTGCTGGTTATAACAACATAAATCTTCCAGAAGAATTTGGTATTGATTTTGAAGAAGTAGAGTACCCAACTACAATACAAGACCAAATACTAAAAGATGAATTTGATTTAAACCAAAATTTAACTACTAGAGCTAAAATAATGGTTAGAGATAATAAAGATTTGACCATTGAACAAGCACAGGAGATTATTAATGGCAACAGACAAGCAAACGAACAAGAGTCGCAACAATCAATTTTTGCTCAATTCAATCAGGAAGCTGGACAAAATCAATGATATTGAAGTTGAAGTAAAAGGCAATATAGAAGAAATAATTAAAGACCCTGCAAGTTGGGCAGAAAAACAAGCAGAAAAATTTGTTATTGAAAATCAAGATAAATACTTTGAAGCTAAAAAATTAGGAGAGGAATTTTGGAATGGTATCAGAGATAAAAGTTAATTTTGATTTTAGCAAACTAGAAAAAGATTTACCTAACATAATAAAAGAATATCTTAATGATGAGTTTGCAGGTGAGGTTGTTAAAGCATCTAAGGAAAAAATAATTAAAGGACAAGTAGAGCCTTCATTAGCAGAGTCAACAATAGAAATAAGAAGACGTAGAGGTACTGGAGGTAGTAGACCTTTGTATGAAACTGGTGCATTGCATGACAGTTTAGCTAAATCAAAAGATGGAATAGAGGTAAAAGGTTACGGTGGTCAACATTTAAAAGGATATGTAACTTCTAGTAACTCTATGATTAAAAGTAAAAATGTACCTGCTAGAAATTTTATAGCAATCCCAGAAGTATCTCATAAAAGGCTAATTAAAAGAATGAAAGACTCTATGAAACTACAATCCCCTGTTGTATTAAAACCGTAAGGATTAGTATATTATGGCAGAACAAGGAAACTTAGATGACAAAGATAGAGAAATACTTTTGTGGGTTGCTCTCGGATTATCTTTCGATGTCCGAATCTTCTCAGAAAGACTTAATCAAGAAATTGCAAGGCTTAGAAGAGCTGGTGTTAATGAACAATCAATTGTTGGGGTTCTTAGTACAGACCTTAGCAGTCAAGGTAGAATCTTCGGAGAGTTCAGAAATTCCATTAAGCGAGGAATTATTGGAGGAATTAATCAAGCATTCCGTAGAGCAGGAAATATGGGGCAAAAGTTAAGATGGGTAGCAGTTTCAAAAAATATTTGTCCAGATTGCAAAGAAAGAGCAGGTCAAGTAGATTCATGGGAAGGCTGGGAAGCTAGAGGAATGCCATCATCAGGTTGGAGTTTATGTAAAGAATACTGTTACTGCCAATTAATACCTGAAGATATTGAGACAGATGACATAATAAAAATATGAAGGACTATCAGCAGATTAGATATGTCTGCAATAATTGCAGTTGGGAATGGGAAACTTTATCTATTATTATAGAAAATGATTGTGAAGAATGTCCTAATTGTGGTTCTTTTGACACAAGAGAATCAGCAATAGCCCCAGAAGTAAACTTTGTACATTTTACCGAGTTCGATTTAAATTAATTTCTATCGCTCATAAAGAGGATAGTTTAACTTGCATAAATAGGAGTTATTATGAAAATAACAAAAGTACCTATTCATCTTAATCGAGATGAATTTTTAACACCCTTTGACACAATGTTTGATAAAATTGTGCAAAATCAATTCCCAAACTTTCAAAAAGAGTTTGGCGTATCATTTAAAAAGGGTTCTTTCCCAAAAGTAGATGTTGTTGATTACGATGATTCAGTCGTTATAGTTGCCGAAATACCATCTATGACAAAAGAGCGTTTAAAGATTGACGTAGAAGATGGCATACTTACAATAAGTGGTGATAAACACCAGTTAGAAGATGAAGATGCTCGTTACATTATAAAAGAGCTAAAGCATTCTGCGTTTAGACGTTCATTTGAATTAGGAGATAATCTATCTACCGATATATCTGCCAGTTTTGAAGATGGTGTATTAAGGATTGAAATACCTAAGAAAGAACAAACAGAGACAATAAAGAAGCGAATTGATATAGCATAGTGAATATTTTACGAACTATAGTTAGTTATCTATATAAATATATATTTATATATATAGTTAGTCATATTCAGACATGGTTTTGGCAAATTCGTAAATATTACCGAGGGAGAGGGGTAGAAAAATACTCTACCCCCACCCAATCTACAGGTATAGGGGGGTATAAGGGGGTATACTTGAAAATCATGCTTGGTTTAATAGTTCCTGCTCTGCTTTTACAACTTTATCTTGCCATGTTTGTAGTTGCAGTTTTGTTTTTCTACCTCTGGGCAATATATCCACTCCTGCTTTCATAGCTCTTCTTCTCCACTTTGAAGCCTCACTACGTTTTTGCAAAGCATCTTTTTTCTTTTTTATCTCTCTTAATTCTTGAGACTTTGTTTTTGGTTTTTTCTTTTTTTCTACAATCGGTCTTTCTGGCATGACGGTAAATTCTGCTTCTTCAATGTTATCTTTTACTGGTTTACCATCTTTATTTAAAAACTTTTCAAAAGGACTTTGATAATTGTTTACCTCTACCCTTTTAATTAATTTACCTGAATGTTCTAATACCAATCTACCAGCTTGTACATTACCTGCTTCAGCTTCTCGTATCATAGCATTTAATATAGATGGCAACTTACTACCAAACGATACCATATATTTTTGATAAAATACTTCTACAAACTCTGGGTCACGCAACCATAAATGTATAGTATTCTTAGTTACCCCAGCTTCTTCTGCTACCTCTTTTATATTAGCACTGGGATTGACTGTCATATATTCAACTGCTCTTATTTTAGAGCTTTTCCAGTTCTCTGGTAAATTAACACTCATAATGTATTCTCCATAATAATATCCAATATATAGGACTTTAAGACTTTAATACAATAAACAATATCCATTTATCTACCTGTAACATTCTGCCTGAATCCATAATAGGCAGAATTACTACTATAGAGTATAACAAGACTTTGTTTTAAAATTTTTTTTAAAATTAGGGTATAGGTGTTTATATTAAGCATTTTATGAGGAACGTAGGTTGCCACAACAACTAAAAAAGCCATCCCCCCTACTGCTATTGAGACTCAATATCAATAACACTTAATGAGAATGAATCTCAATATCATTTACACACTGTTGCTAATGAGACTTAATCTCAATAAGGGGCAAGGGTCGAGAAGTTACACAAAATAAACTAAATTGACAAATAAAATTTAAAAAAAAGCACAAAAAAAAATAAAGTCCTTGCATATTTCAAAAACCTTTTAAAGGTACCTGATTAAGCTGTTATGGGTAGTAATGTACATAATGGATAGTTAGTATTAAAAAATGATTTTATTGGATTGTGTGGGCTGTTTTGGGCTTTTCCCCTCGGTGAAATGATGCCAGTTTTAAAAGATAATTAAAAAAATTAAAAAAAGTGTTTGCAGTATTGATTTAATTGATTAACTTCTAACATAACATAAATTAAAAAGAGGTTAAATAATGAAATTAAATAAAATATTAATATACTTATCAATTTTCTTCATCCCATTTGTAGTTGGTTTTTCCGTTGCCTGTTTAATTCTTTTTATGGGGGTTAGATAATGAAATACGCTGTAAAAAAATTAGTAAATCATAAGGGTTTTGCAACCCATGTATATGACCAAGAAATTCAAGAATGTTACTGGCAGTTTGTTGCAATGGTAAATTTTGAGCCTATTATTCTTAGAAAGTGGCTAGACTTTTATCATAAAAATGATTATAAATTATTCATTAAGACATTAGAAGTTTTTTTAACTGATGGCGAAATTAAAGACTTGGGATTACATGAAAAATTTGAAATTGACATTGAAATGTTTGAGGAAACGGTGTCAACAGAAAACCGAGAGCAGGAGTGGATAAATTTTATTATCTATGGTGATAATGGATTAATCAATATTAAATTTGATAAAACATATAATAGAATTAATACAATGGAAGATTTAAAAAAACAAGCAATAAAGGAGTTTTAATCATGACGATTTATGAAATAAAAAGAAGAACAAAAGAAACAAGCCCTTATTTTTTTAGTCGAGATACGCTAAGATTTTTTGGACAACGTATGGAAGATTTTAAAGTAAAAAAAATAAATAATGATTGTTACCACATCAACGCCCCTATGTATGATTTTAATGGAAAATATATGGGTGATACTAATAGATTTTTTTATCCATCAATAAACAAATTATCTTTAGTAAAGATAGATTTAAATAAAAGGAGTAATTAAAATGAATAATCAAAACGTAGTAAAAAACTGGCTACAAGGTAAAAAGGGCAAGTCTCAAAATATGGATACAGACGGCTTAAGCCTGTTTTCTTATAATATGAAAATCGGACAAACATTGACAATAGAAAAAAATGATGTTTACAGCGAAATAAAAATTAAACAGGTTTTAGATGTAACGGCACCTAATTTCTACAGTCAAACAACTTCAACACATGTTAATTTAGCTAAAATGGAAGGGGCAAAAAGGGTTCAAGGAATGCCAAATTTAAAAAAGCATTTAAGAGCATTAACTAATGATAGGACAGCTATTATTAAAATTGATAGAGATAAATTTGCAATCCTTAGTGTTGAAACCCCTAAAAAAGTCAAATATGGATTAAGCACGAAAGAAAACAATGAATGGTTCGTATTTCCTAGCTAACCCCTAAATAAAACAAAAGCAATTAAGCCCCCTTAACAGGGGGTTTTTTTGTGCCTTAAATCGCTCAAATTTACCCCTTAAAAGCGATTTCTTTTATTGATTGGATACTAACCCTAATTAAATAAAATCTATTGATTATGGGCAAAATAGACCCCTTAAAAAAGATAATTACAGAATCTAACAAAGTTTAAATCTTGATTCACTAATTGAGAATGAGTCTCATTAACAATAAAAAAATACTTGCTTTTTAAATAAAAAATTATTATGTGTTATATTGTTAGTTATATTTTTGAAAAAAGTTTAAAAAAATACTTGACTTATATTTTTCGCCTGTTATAATTTCAAAAAACAAAAAGGAGTTTATATCATGAGAATTAATTTAGAAAATGTTAAAGTTGTCAAAGAAATTGATGACTTGGAATTAGGAGATAAAAAATACGACTTATATAATAATATTAGCAGGATAAGGAAGGTTAAAACGAGTGATTGCGAGATTACAGGATGGAAGCATTGTTTAGAAGGGAATGAAGAACAGGAAAGTAAATTTACTAAAAAGCAGTTAAAAGAATCTATTGTAGATGAAATTATATTTGAGGGTTATTTATATAATGCCAATACTGATTATAGGGCTTATTTCTTTAAAGGTGCTATAAAAAAATATGAAGTATATTTAGACGTTGGTTTTAAGGAAAATGATAGATGGGATAAAAAATACCATATAAGCACTGAGAGTCAAAATAGATATAATACAAGTAAGATTCGTATTAACACATGGAGTCAAACAGAACTTAGCACTCCATCATTTAGGATAGATGATTTAAATGTACTTAAAAAATATTCTCAGCTTGTAAATATATTGCCTTATTTTATAGGGTTGGTTGAATACTGGAAATCAAGTGTAGTAGTTGCAGATTGTGAATTTATATCTGAATATGAAAAAGAAAACAAAAAGGAGAAATAAAATGAAAAGCGTAGAAGTAATATTTAGAAAATGGAATGATGGCTCGATAATGGCTTTATTCCCTCACTATGTTGAAAATTATGACGGATGTGTACTTTCCTATGAACGAATAGGGCAACACAGCCTAGCAAGTTATAAACATTGTATCCGTAGTACAAAACTTGCTAAAAAAGAGGAATACGAACCTTTAAAAAAAGAGCTTGAATTTATAGGTTATAAATTAAATATTATAAAAAGACAAAATTATAATAAATTTATATTAAGTTTAAATAAATTAATTAAAAGGAGTTAACAAATGAAAAGAGAAACTAGAAAAGCGTTGCTGGATTTAATGATTTTAACCGATGAGTATGACTTATTAAGAGATGATGACGAAAATCCAAAAGATTATAAAGATAGAAAAAAACAGGCGTATTATGAGTTAATGTCATTCATAAAAAAACATGGAGATAAATAATGAATAATAAAGAAAAAACTTGTGAACAATTAATAGATAGTAGATTAAAAGACAGAGCCAACGATATTAGAAAGTATATGGAGGTTGAAGACATCTGGGAAGATGCAGTAGAAGATTTGGGATTGTTTAACGATTACGGACTATGCTTTGATTATGTAGAGAAGGACACATTTGACAATCAAGACGAAGGGTACTTTAGGTATCAACTTTCGTGGGGTGGTCCAAGTGATGAAATAAACTTTTATCGTGATGGACGGATAGAGTATAGATACAAAGATTGGTTTGATGGTGCAGTTCGAGAGCTAGATACCACCGAGGATTGGGTGCAATGGCTAGAGGAAATGTTATTCTATGGAGAAAAAGAACGAGCGTTTCAAAGAGAAATAGAAAAAGAAGGGGCAGAGGTGTAACGATGGAATTTTTATTATTACCAATCCCTGCTATGTTTCTTTATATATTGAAACTTAAAACTGATTTGAACATAGCCAAGCATAATTTAAAAGAGTGGCGAGATTTAGCTATAAAACATCATAACAGATTAAGAAAGGTAGGTATATTCTAATGGTAGATACGCATAATATAAATAGTGCTTTATTAACTGCCCTCAATAAAATGGGGGTAGGGGAAATAAAGACAGTCAAACTAAGAACATCTGAAGATATGAGTACAATTCAATTTGAGGATGGCATTGGTCGTATTGTTAAGATTTCTGTATTGATTTATGAAAGTGAGATGGAGTAATGAATAAATATGAAAAAATAGCGAAATGGGTATACAATGAGTGCGACACGCCAATTGATGAAATAACTTGGTTACTTGAAAAGCTATATAATAACACAACCGAGATTCCAGATTTAGATTTTAACGAAGCCTATGGAGATGTATTAGAAATGATGAATCAAGATAATAAAAAGGAAAAGTAATGGAAAAAAGTAAATGCTGTGATGCAAAAATTATTTTAACTGATATATGTTCTATGTGTAAAGAGCATTGTGATAAATTGGTATGATGGAGTCATTAAAACATTTAATGGGTTTATGTGGCGAAAATCATGGGCTGTTATATATGTTCTTTGTCTTTGGTGCGTTTATATTTACAGCAATAAAATTTATTTTGTACACAATAAAATGGTGGATACAAGATAATATATTTTAAACACTTGAATTTTAGGCTTGTATAGTTTATATTTGCCTATGGAAAAAAAAGATTATACTAATGCTCAAAAGAATTGTGCTAACTATTGCTCTGGTTATATTTGCTCTGGGATTATGATTGGAGAGTATCTACAGCAATGGGTAGATTTAGATTTAGCAAATAAGATTTGCAGATTAAAAGAAGGAAAAACTTGCGAGTATTATGATAAGATTGTCAAACCTATTTCGTGAATGGACTAAGGGGTGGTTTACCTCCTTTCTCCACCCCCCATTCCAAAAGGAGATTTTATGACTTATATTGGTTATATTCCAAAGCCGATTAGACATAATGTAGACTTATCGCCAAGAGATAAGCTCTTGTATTGTGAAATTACTGCATCATTAGACGATAATGGCATTTGTACAAAGAATAACATTTATTTTGCTAAGGTTACTGGCTGTACAAAGTCAACTATATCAGCATCAATGACCAAATTAAGAGAACTTAATTATATTGATGTTATAATTGAAAAAGACAAAAAAACGCAAAAATTCAAGAAAAGATATATAATATTAAAAGCCATGTCCAATTTTCAAGGTGGGGGTAATTCAGAAATTACAAAAACCATGTCTGATTCTCAAGGTGGGGTAAGCACTGATAGTAATTATATCTCAGAGAATAAAAATGGTATTGCCAAGTCTGATATAGACGATTCTATTATTATAAATAATAATATTAGATATATATATTCTAATAAGAAAGATAGCGTAGATTTGAACCCTAATATGAATAATGAGCAGAAAAAATATTTAAAGAGCATTGTTTATAATTTCTATGACGAGAAACATAAACAGCAACCTAAACATATTAAAAGCGATTGGTACAAAGATGAGTCTTTGGTAAATGGCTCTGTTAATACATTGTATGATTTAATTGTAACTGATGGATGGGATGAGAAGGAAGTTAAGAATGTTATAAATTGGACTTTGAAAGATGATTTTTGGGCAGTAAATTTAATTAGTTTAAGAACACTTAGGAATAAGTCTACAAATGGATTTACAAAATTTGCCAATATACAATTAAGATATGATAGCTAATGAATGTAAGTGAATCAAAAGGGGGTTTTTATAACCCCAATACCAGAAATATGATAAGAAGGGGTGAGTATTCACCAAGCTCAGAGATAAGTGTTAACAGGCATGAATCTACAATTATGTCAATAGCTAGAAAAAGATATATAAGTTATTTTGAATCTTTGATTTACTACTTCGATGAAGATTGGTTTGACTTGAAGAGTGATTTATATACTGGCACAAAAAGACAAACATCTAGCAAAGTTAAGATGTTAAATCAGCCTAAAAGATGCGATAAGTGTAAAAGGGAATGGGCTATTGATACAACTGGCAGTTATTATTTAGATGGCTTTAAAGGTATATACATGGAAAAAGAAACCTGTGAGGAATGCAATGACCTTTGAAGATGCAGGTATATTTTTAAAAAAATCATCAGGTCAGGAAAAGACTAAATGCCCTGAATGTTCTTACAATCGTAGAAAAACATCTGACCCTTGTTTAAGTGTCAACATTGACGAAGGTATCTGGAAGTGCCATCATTGTGGGTGGAAGGGTTCACTTAAAAAGAAACAAGATGTTTATATACCACCGCCACCGATTGTAAAGCCAGACCCACCAAAAACAGATATTCCACAAAATGTGTATGAGTGGTTTAATGATAGAGGTATATCCAATGGGGTTGTAGAAGATGCAAAAATAGGTTATGATAACAGATGGATACATTTCCCCTTTTATAAGAATGAAGAAGTTGTTAATATTAAGTCAAGGACTGCTGATAAGAAGTTTAGACAATCTAAAAATGCCGAGAAGTGTTTTTACAGATTTGATTATATGGCAGGAATGGAGACAATTATAATTACAGAAGGAGAAATGGATGCTTTAAGTTTAGTCGAGTGTGGCTATAATAATGCTGTTAGTGTCCCTGATGGTGCGATTGCACCTGACTCTGAACCTACTGATAGAAAGTTCAGTTATTTGTTATCTGCTGAAGAACATTTAATGAATGCTACAACTATAATACTGGCAATGGATAACGACCCATCTGGAAATGCAATGCGTAATGAATTATCCAGAAGAATAGGTAGGGAGAAATGTTATAAGGTTAATTATCCTGATGGTTGCAAAGACCTCAATGAGGTATTAATAAGTTATGGTAAAGATAAGGTTATCGAGATTATAACTGATGCTCACCCATATCCTATTGATGGCGTTGTACTTATAAATGATGTGATGGAAGATGCTATTGATTTATTAAAGACTCCAGATGCAAAAGGGCTTTCTACTGGATGGGGGTGCTTAGATGATTATTATAGAATATCTCCATCAGAAGTTAGCATTGTAACTGGTGTCCCCAATATGGGAAAGTCGGAATGGATGGATGCTTTGATGACCAATCTTATACAAGAGCATGGATGGAAGTTTGGAGTATTTAGTGCAGAGAATTTCCCAGTAAAACATCACTTGCTTAAATTGGTTGGCAAATTTACATCACAACCTTTTTGGGGTGAAGATAGAGTCAATGAAGATACTGCAAGAAATGCCATGAACATACTAAATGACCATATAAAATTTATAGGAACTCAAGAAGATAGTGTTACAATGGAAAGTATATTAGACCAAGCAAGAATACTTAATTTTAGGTATGGATTGAATGGTCTGGTGATAGACCCTTGGAATACTGTTGAGCATAAATTTAGAACTAATGAAAATGAAACAAATTATGTGTCTAGAATACTGGCTAGTTTAAATACATTTGCAAAAGTACATGAGATACATATTTGGGTAGTTGCACATCCAAGAAAAATGGAGAACGATAATAACAGAAAACCAGTCGTTCCTACCCCATACGATATATCAGGCAGTGCTAATTTCTATAACAAAGCTGACAACTGTATAACTGTTCATAGACATAGAAGTGAAGACGATGATTATGTTGGAATCCATGTTCAAAAGGTAAGGTTCCAATATAAGAATGGTAGAACAGGTACAGGTAAGTTAAGCTACAGCGTAAGGAGTGGTACTTATTATGAATATTTCGGAGAACCTAAAAAAAATCTTTTTGGATAGAATAAAGGCTATGCCATACAAAGTACAAGGCAACCATAGAATAAGAAGAATGAATAAAAGATTATATAAAGAGTTTGATAAAACATGGGTAAAACTAGAGAAGGGAGAAGCAACTATGGAAGAGTGGACAAAAGCACTTAATAAATGGTTGCAATCGGAGTTAATATGAAGTGTCAA
>Ga0209645_1000684_pt1 | contig 17395 bp, 29 predicted proteins | sample ETNvirenome_6_30_FD_184070 | JGI IMG/M metagenome (GOLD analysis project Ga0209645, IMG submission 184070) | Marine viral communities from the Pacific Ocean - ETNP_6_30 (SPAdes) (version 2) | ecosystem: Environmental > Aquatic > Marine > Oceanic | place: Pacific Ocean | collected 2013-06-19
CCCTCAACCTCTATGTATCTGATATCTCAAAAATATTTTCACTATATTTACAGTAAATAAAAAAGCTATGGCAAAAGATAATTTCGTAGACGGTCTATACATCAAGGATGGTAGACTAATCAATGATCGTCCTGATGGAATGACTGGAATTCAAAGAGCAGCTTCTATGAAAAGAGCTGTAGACAATGACAGAAAAATAAATAGGATAGCTGAAGGTATACAAATTGCAGAAGGTCGCAAGGGTATACTAAAGCAACTAAAATACTAACCGCATAGATTCGTTCTATTTTGATTGTTGATTGGAAAAGGGCTCTTAATTGAGCTCTTTTTTTTACGACGATTTTAAAATACAATATTTTACAATTTATTATGCATGCATAGTATATTTTTTTAAGCAACCCTAAATTGACTACTAAAACGTCGAGAGTTGTCGTATTAAAAAAAAGTCGACGTAAAAGTCGACGTAAGTTAAAGTATTGATAATCAATTAAATAACTACTATAATATATTAAAACGTCGTTTTCGTCGATTTAAACTACTATTATACTATAGTAAAAAATAAAAAAAATAAAAAAAAATATATATTCCAATATGCACTTAGCAATACGACAATGCGACGTAAAAACTTATGCTATATATTTATGCAAATAATTACTATATTTGTTTTAAATCAAATTCAATTTAATGAAACAATCATATATCCCAAAAGACTTAACGTTTGATAACGAAGGTCGCTCAAAACTTATTTCCGGAATTACAAAAATTTCAAAAGCAGTTAAAAGCACCTTAGGCCCTAGAGGCCGTACAGTATTGATTGAGTCTCCTGATCATCTTGCCGGCATAACAGTAACTAAAGATGGAGTGACTGTAGCTAATTCAGTTTTCTTAGACGATCCTATTGAAAACTTAGCTATTCAAATGATGAAAGATGCGGCAAGCCGTACTGCTCAGTCTGCGGGTGATGGTACAACTACAGCTATTGTGCTAACAGAAGCTATTGTTAATTCAGGTCAGAAGCATTTAAAGAAAGAGCATAACGTCACTGAGGTTATTAAACACATTAACAAGTACAGTGAGCAGTTAGCTGCCATTTTAGAGAAGGGATCTAAGAAGATCACTAAGTCTAGGTTACTTGACGTTGCTACAATCTCAGCAAACAACGACAAAGAGATCGGATCCATTATAGCTGAAGCGTACAACAAGGTTGGGGTTAACGGAATTGTTACAGTTGAGAAGAGTATGAACCACGAAACCTATGCTGAGGTGACTAACGGGATCAAAGTTGATCGTGGATACACATCAAATCTATTTTTAAACAATCAACGTAAGGACGAGTGTATACTTGAAGACGTTATGGTGCTCGTATGTGACCAAGAGATTAACAACATCTTGCAAATTGAGAATGTACTTAAACCAATTATCCAGCAAAACAAGAAACTATTGATTATTGCACCTTGTGCAACCAATGTAGTCAACACACTTGCAGCAAATGTTGTGAGAAATAACTTGAAGCTGTGTAATATTACACCACCACAGTTCGGATACAAGAGTCATGAGCTGATGCAGGACATAGCATTTGCAGTAAACGCTAAGTATTTTTCTGAAAAGACAGGTGATGACATAAGTTTGATAGGATTAGAAGACTTAGGCCATGTAGATAAGATCATAGTCGGTAAGAATTCTAGTGTATTAATTAAAAACGAGACTGAGATCAACCAAGCTACTAAGGATCGTATCAATGAACTGAAGGAACAGCAAGAGAATACTGCGTTTAAAGCAGACAAAGACTTCATCAACGAACGTATTGCAAGTTTAGCTGGTGCAATTGGGTGTATTTACGTTGGTGCTAACAGTGATGTTGAACAAAAAGAAAAATTTGACCGAGTCGATGACTCGGTATGCGCTGTGCGCAGTGCCTTACAAGAAGGCATAGTCAGTGGAGGGGGACTAGCTCTATTTATGGCGACTGATAAATTCAACAAAGAGACTAAAACAGCCAACCAAGAAGTAGCACTAGAGATATTACTAGATGCAATTCAGGTTCCACTTAAACAAATTATAATAAACTCTGGTAAGGATCCAGAACAAATAATAAAGCTTATAAACTTAAACGATACTAACGTAGGATACGATGTAAAGAACGAGGTGATAGGCGATATGTACAAGATGGGCGTAATAGATCCACTGAAAGTTACAAAGAATGCGCTGAAAAATGCAGTATCTGTTGCAACTACTATATTATCCACTAATGCTATAGTAACACATGCCAGAGCTGTTTGATTCCAACAATATTCCGGACAAAGTCCAGGAACAAATAAAAGCTATTAAAATATTAGCCTCACAAGGCTACACAATAATTGATTTGGAAGGACATTTCATAACTAAATGGAATTTAGAACAACGTCAAAAGCCAAACATAACGTATAATCGAGTACCTAAACTACAACAATACTAATGAAGCCAATCGGAAAATATATTATCATAAACAAAATAGAAGAAGAACATAAGACTGAGTCAGGCCTGTTATTATCCGCGTCAGACGTAGATGAATTTAGATATCGTAAAGGTGAAGTAGTAAAAACTGGTAGCGATGTTACTGTAATTAATGAAGGTGATTTAATTTACTACGACAAAAACGCTGGGCATAGTATGTTAATTCACGATATTCCGTATACTATTATTCTTGAGAGAGATGTCGTTGTTGTTTTATAAAATCGTTCATATCGACAATACTTTGACGGTACACCTTATCCATGTAAGAAGCGTCATGGCGGAATAACGGATTAGCGTGTGCAGTTTCTGCAATCTCCTCACCATTTAATTTTTTATAAATCATAGTCACTATACGTTTAGCTTTGTATGTTAACTCATATAGCGTTGTTTCATTTCCTTTTCTTTTACGCCAGACATGTATCCAATCATCTTTCAATAATCTACCAAAACGTTTAACATCCCAGCTCATCAACTCTTCATATTTAGTAAATTCTGTTTTGTTAAACATTTGTTCGCTGTAAAGAAACAACAACATTTCAAGATCTGGAGTTGATAGCCCATATTTAGCCTTAACCCAATATCTTATCACTCTCCAATATTTTAAATAATCATGAGTTGGCTTGATTCTAGTAGTAGGTTTTCTCTGGTAAACACCTTTAGATTTCATTTTAATAAATTTGTATATTTGTTAAAAATACTAAAATTATGGCAGATCCAAAAGTAAGGTGCAGAGTTGAAATTATGGGAAAAGAAGGTTCGTTAGGAAAAGCGACTAAAATGCAACGTAAACAAATCGCAGCTTGCAAAGCTAAAAGAATTAAAAGCACAACAAAAAAAATTGGTGTGGGTATTAGAAAAGGATATAATCAAGCCGCTAATTTTGTAAAAGAAAAAACTCAAAAAAAATAAATTATGCCTAAAGTAGGAAACAAAAAATTTAGTTACACTAAAACAGGAAAAGCAGCAGCTAAAAGCTATGCTAAAAAAACAGGTAAAAAAGTTAAGTCGAAAAAATATTAATGGCTAAAATAATTACCTCAAAATATATTTCACATTCTAAAAAAAGACCTGGAGTACATTCTAAGAATGCATCTAAAGGTCAAAGCGGATATAAAGCGAAGTATAGAGGACAAGGACGTAAAAGATAAAAACATGGCAACTAAAATATCAGAAGACACAAACGTACAACTAGATTTAAAAACTATCGGAATGATTGTAGCTGGAACTATATCATTAGCTGGTATGTGGTTCTCCCTACAAGAAGATATGCAAGACTTGCATAATAAGATTGAGAATTTTAGCGGAGATGAATTTGTTCAGAAGATGGAATTTCAGCTCAAAGACGAATTAATTAGAAATAATGTAATTCAAATCGACAATGCTACAAAAGAGTTGAAAGATGATATTGAAGAAAACAAAGACGCAATAAGAGATTTAGAAAATAAAGTATTTAAAAGATGAAAAAAATAATATCAATTTTTTTTCTGTTATCTGTATTTTTTATCAGCGCACAAGATTTAACCTTGATGCATGTTAATGCAAAATGGAATCAAAATAATAATTACAATCTAAGAGGAATTAAAAATTGTAAAATTAAATATGCACTTTTGGAAGATCAAGCCCCTTCATTACGAGCTCAAATTACATCGGTTCCTATTATCTTATTGTTAGATAAAAACGGCAAACCTAGAGGACAATGGAAAGCTGGACTAAGTTTTAAAATTGAAGTACCTTTAGAAGAAATACAGAACAGAGTAAATGTAATAATGTTAGAATCAAGTCGCCGAAGAGCAACTTCAAATTAATTAATATGGCAAAAGGAAGAACTAAAAAAAAGGGAAACAAAATATGTTCAGCAGGAATAGCCTGGGCAAAAAGAACATTTGATAAATATCCGTCTGCTTACGCTAATATGGCGGCAAGTAAATATTGTAAAGATCCTAACTACGGAAAAAAATAATTATGAAAAACAAAAAGAAAAAGTAATATGGAAATTATAGTATTAATAGTTATTGGTGGAGTAGTAGTTTATCTTTTTAAAAAGAAAAAGAAAAAGGTTGTAAAGAAAACAACTAAAACAAAACCTGCGCCCCCACCAGTTGAAGAAGAAAAAATTATATCTAAAAAAGATATAAAAAAAATGCGTTAAATGGGTGAATTAGCTAAGTGGAGAAAACAAAAATGGGTTCGTGTTGGTACAGACGGCAAGATTAAAGGAGCTTGCGGAACAAGTAAAAACAAAAAGAATCCAGACAGATGTTTGCCATTGGCAAAAGCTCGTAGTTTATCTAAAAGACAATTAGCAGCAACCGCTAGAAAAAAGAAAAGAGCTGGTTCAAAAGGAAAACAATTTGTTTCTAATACATCAGCAGCAAAAGTAAGAAACTCATAAAAAATAATAAATGGCAACACCTAGGAAAGGAAAGGCTAAAGTAAAAATAACAGCCTCAGGAAAAAAAGTAAGTTATGGACAAGCTGGTAAAGCTAAAGGCGGAGGCCCTAGAGTAAGACCTGGCACTTCAAAAGGAGATAGTTATTGTGCAAGGAGTTTAGGTATAAAAAGGCGTTTATCTAGAAAGAAAAGAAACGATCCAAATAGTCCTAATAATTTATCCAGAAAACGCTGGAAATGTGTAGGAGCTAAGTCTAGAAGATAGATAAAAAAATATTATTATATTTGTTATAAATAATTACTATTATGAAAAAACAAGGATATAACTCAAGACTAGATGAATCTTTAGGTGCAAAGCATGGAAAGAAGTCTCAATCTTTTAAAGATCGTAGAGACGAATCTAAAGCTATGTCAAAGAAAAAGTTCGGACACGCTTATGGAGGAGACTCAGGAATGTCATACAGACACTCTTCAAGCTGGAAAAAACACGACCATCTGAAATGAGTTTCAAAAAAGTAGCGGCAAAGATCGCAAAAAAAGGTGGATACAGTAAAAAAGCTGCATCTGCAATATTAGCATCAGCTAGTAGAAAAGCTAGTGCTAAAGCAAAAAGAAAAAATCCTAAACTTAGAAAAGTTAAAGGAAAAGCAAAAAAATAAATCAACTCAAATGCCTAAAAAGAAAACTAGGAAAATAATAAGAAAACCTGATACAGTACAAGATGTAGTGTATAGGTCTAGACAAAGTGAAATAGAACAAAGAATAGCTGAAAGAGCTAAGTATCTGGCTAGTCTTGAAGAAATAAAAGAAGAAAAAGATGAAGAATAACATTAAACCTTGTCAATGTGGTAACACAGGAGATCCTAACGGAAACTGTGATGGATCACACTTAAATTCATATTAAATCAAATAAATCAAAAACAATGAGCAAATCTAAAGGTCTTGGAGACACTATTGAAAAAATCACAAAAGCAACTGGAATAAAAGCTGTGGTTGAAAAAGTCTCTGAGGTTACTGGAAAGCCTTGTGGGTGTCAACAAAGAAGAGACACTTTAAACAGAGTTTTCCCGTACGACAAAAAGTAGTAAAAGTAAAGAGAATTTTTAACCCTCTAAATTAATAACATGGCGTACCCTAAAATTACCGTTAATACCGGTCTAGTATTAAACCCAATAGCAAGCGATACGCTTCCTATTCCTTCACCAGATTTACCACAACTATCAGGATCAGCATCAGCTACTACAGCTGATAAACTTGTTGACGCAGGTGCTGACTTTAGCAATGTTCAGGTAAATGATATTGTTTATAACACAACTGATAAAACATCAGCGTTTGTAACTGCTGTCGATAGTAGCACAACACTATCGGTAAGCGTTAATATATTTGCTTCAGGAGAAGATTATATTATATTCTTAGGCGGCCCACATGGATCTCAAAGAATTAATTCATCTGAAGGATGTTTGATATATGTTGGAAGCAGCGAAGGAACAATGGACTTAGCAAAGTCTTATGTAGATATTAAAGTAAAAACAGTGTCTGGAAACGATGTGACGTTTTCAAACTTTAAAGTAGGAGAATATTTACCTGTACAATGTTTGCAGATTTTTTCTACTGGAACCGATGCAGCTGTTAGAAATAACTGCTTGGCAATATGGTAGACAAAACAGTACCGTGCCCTGAATATGTACAAACAAATTCAGCGCTATTAAACTTAGAAGTAACTTATGAAATCGTTAATAATGGAAGACTGGAAACTATACACAATTAATACTACGGCATTTGCATTGTCGCTTACACAAATAGAAATAACCTTAAAAATTATATTGCTAGTATTGTCCATTGGATATACGATTCATAAGTGGAAGAAATTAAAATAAACTACTTATGATTAGTAAACATATATCTGAAAAAGAAGCAACAAAATCAATAACTGCTTTAAGGCTTGGATTAGCTAATACTCCTAACGGAAACGCATTAGCTAACATGAAACAACTTGCTGAAAAGATTTTTGAACCACTAAGAGAATATGTCGGTGGCCCTATAAAAATCAACAGCATGTATAGATCAGAAGCTCTCAATAAGGCGATTGGGGGAAGTAGCCGATCACAGCATTGCCAGGGAAACGCAATGGATCTGGATGATATCTACGGACATAAAACAAACAAAGAGATGTTTGATTTTATAAAAGAAAAATTAGACTTTGATCAACTTATCTATGAATTCGGAAATGAAGAAAATCCTGATTGGGTTCATGTAAGTTATGTAGATAAAGAAAAAAATAGAAACAGAGTACTAAAAGCTGTTAGAGATAAAGGTAAAACAGTTTATATAGACATTACAGATAAATGAAAAAATTAATACTTTTAATATTACTTATATCTATTGGTTGCTCATCTGTTCGTTTATCTACGCTAAATCACGAACCACAAGATGTAATTGTTTTAAAAGTTCCTCAAACAGTAAAGATTGATACTTTAACATATTCTAGATTAAGTTGGAAAATAAGAACTGATTTTAGATTTAGATGGGATTATGCAAAGTTTGCAATGAACCAGCCTTATTCCTTTTACACAGATCCTTTTATTTATAGGTTTTGGAAACCTTTAAGCCCGTTTGATGCTTATTGGAACAGAAGTCAAATATGGTATGATTGGGCTTTTGGATTTAATAACAGTTGGGGCTGGAATAGTTATCGCCCTTGGTTTTACAACAGTTACAATCATTGGAATAATAAAGTTATAATGAAAGGAAGAAGAGGAGGGATAGCTTATAATAATGTAGACAAGGTAGATGTTATTGCTGAAAAAATAAAAAGAAAAATAAATTTAAACAACAACACAAATACACGAGTATATAATCGCCCTGAAAAAAATAATTGGAACAATAAAAACAAATTTGTACCAAGAGAAAATCCGGGAAACAATATTTCTATTAACAATCCAAGAACAAGTTTCGAATCTAAAGACATCTCAAGAGTAGATGTAAATAGAACAAAAATTAAAATGAAACAATAAGTTATGGGAAAAATATTAGCAAAATTATTCGGAGGAGCTGGTGCAGACATTGCCGGCAAAATATCAGGTATTATAGATAAACATACATTTTCAAAAGAAGAAAGAGCTCAGTTAAAACAAGAGATGGACAAAGTGTTTATTGAGGCTGAAGCTGACATGCAAAAAAATGTAACAGAAAGATGGAAGGCAGATTTACAACATGGAAACTGGCTGACTAAATCAGTGCGCCCTTTAGTTTTAATTTTTTTAGTAGTATCTACTGTTGTAATGGTTTTTATTGACAGCGGGTTTATTGCTTTTGATGTTGAAGAAAAATGGACGGATCTTTTGCAGCTCACTTTAATTACCGTAATTGGAGCTTATTTCGGAGGAAGGTCGATTGAAAAAGTAAAAAAACAATAATTTCTTTTGTTTATCTTTGTAATCAATAAACTATAATTATGGCAAGAATAAGTACATATCCTTTAGACACACATTTAGTTGGATCAGATTATTGGATTGGTTCAGATGCCGATAGCAATTATGCTACTAAAAACTTTACAATTGATTCTGTAGCAGAATACATGAATAGAGTTGCAACTCAGCAACAAGCATTAAGATTTAAGTATGTAAACACTATTCCGTATACAGATGGATCTTTTTACGGAGCTGATGGGGCTACAGGAGCCTCTACGGTTGCATATAATACAATTACAGGATTTACTTTAAGTCAATTTGAGTTAACTAATCTAGGTGTAAATATATCTTCTTTTTATTCTAATCCATTAGGAGGATCAGAAGTGTTAATTACACAATGTGATGACGTTTCAAGGTGGGCGGTATTTGCTTGGGTTGGTTCAACTCCTAACGCTACCAACCCTGGGTTTTATGACATTACATTAACTTATAAGGGTGGTAACAATGGCTTAATTGCAAGCAAAGATTATTTCATATCTTTGCTAACGTACGCAGGAGCAAATGATGCAAATTTTTTGTACACATTGGATGGAAGTACAAACGTTTATACTGTTAATCATAATTTAAACAAATATCCATCAGTTACAATATTTGATCAAAATAATGCAGAAGTAGAAACACAGGTAGTGTTTAATAATTTAAACACAGCTACATTAACATTTTCGCTACCTTTTACCGGGAAAGCGTCATTTAATTAATAAATAAAAAATTATGGCAATATCGTATTTATCAAGTATAGCACTTAACAACAACCAGCTTAAAACCTTTAAGGTAGATAATCAAGCTAGTGATCCTTCTGTATCGGGAGTAGGTCAAATGTTTTTTGATACTACGAATGACGTATTAAAATATCACACTTCAGGAGGCTGGCAAACAGTAAGTTCAGGAATGGTAACCTGGATTTTAAAAGGAGATTCAGGATCTGATCAAACAATTGGAGATGGTCAATCGGCAACAATAGCTGGTGAAACTGGATTTATTTCTACAACAGCAGGAGCTACTAGAACAGTTACTATTACAATGGATGATAATGCACCTAGTGCAGCAGCGGGAAGCGTTGCATATCCAGCAAGTATTTCATACAATAAGAAAGGACAAATAACTGCGGTAACTGCAAGCACAGAGCCAATAACAGGTTTTGATATATCTGACGGAACGAACACTCAAACAGTTGCAAACGGAAATACAATTACATTTGCACACAACACAGGATTGGATGCGGTAATTAGCGCAACAGATACTGTAACATATAATCTTCAATTACAAGACTTACCTGATATGACTCAATCTTGGGTTGCAACAGATGAGTTTATTGTATTAGACGGAACTGATCAAAAAAGAAAAGCAGGTAATGAGATTGCTGTTAATCTTTTAGGTGCGCCAAACGCAGACTTTGATATTAACTCAAACAAACTTATAAACGTAACTAATCCAACTGCTGCGCAAGATGCTGCTACTAAAGCATATGTAGATGCGGCTGTAACAGGATTATTAGAATTTAAGGGAGGTTTTGATGGTAACACTGGTAAGGTGGATGGAACAAATGACTTCTTAGATAGTAGGGGTACACAGATTGCGTGTGCTGTCGGTGATACCTATGTTGTTACAGTTTCAGGTACTTTTTATGGTGAAAATGTTGAAGTTGGAGATTCTTTAATTTGTCAAACAGCAACCGCATCAGGTACAGGTGCTTTAACTGACTGGATTACGGTTCAGAATAATATAGGTTTAGCAACAGCAACAACTACAGGTATTGTTAGTGTTCCTACAACAGGAGGAATAACAGTAAATTCTAGTGGTGCTATATCTCTAGACGCACAAGCTGGTGTTGCAGGTTCTTATGGAGGAGCTGCAAAATCATTAAGTGTAACTGCTGATGGAAAAGGAATAATAACAGGTATTGCAGATCAAGATATTGCAATTACAGCTTCTCAAGTAACAGATTTCTGTACTACAGTTCAATCATGTGTTGGAACTAATTTAAATTTTGCAGCAAACATTGGAGATGGTTCAGCCACTTCTTATGCTGTAACTCATGGATTAGGTACAAGAGATGTAATTGTACAGGTTTACGACAATACAACTTATGATACAGTTATTTGTGACGTAGTGAGAACAAGTACAACGGTAGTAACATTATCTACAACAACAGCCCTTGCTTCTAATGCCGCTAGAGTCTTGATAACTGTAAGTTAATTTTTAATTTACTTACATGGCGATTAGATTTCTTAGTGGACAAACTATAGACGGAACTTTATCGGTAACCGGAAACGTACAAGCTGCTACGTTCAATACCCTTCCTATAGAAACAGCAAGAAATAATAATGCTAACAGAATAGTTAGAACAAACGTACATGGATATGTGGATTTTGGCTGGATTAACACAACATCTGGTAACCACACAGGATCAATCACAAGAATTACAGCAAGTAACGATGCATACCTTAGGTATGTAACACCAGCTCAATTTAGAACAGGAGTTACTGATGGGTTTTACGCTCCCGCATCAACTGTAAGTGGAGTAACATCTGTTGCTACAGGGAATGGATTAATTGGCGGAACAATTACTTCAACCGGAACCCTTACTATGTCTGGTGATTATACAGGTATATTTACTGTTCATGAAGGTCGGGTTTGGGATCCAACTACTCAAGGTGTTTCAAAAGGTTCGATTCATATTGATCCAGATGAAGGAACAGATCATGCTGGCGGAGCGATTACATTTGGCGCATCTGATGCGAGTTCAGGTAGTAATTCTCAAGCTGGAATATACATAAGGTCAGACGGAAGTTACGGAACTAAAATGTATTTAGCGACAACGGATAGTTATGCTACCGGATCAAAAACTGCATTAAACATAGATCATTCTGGTAATGTAAATATAACTAGAGGTTTTTTACAAGTGTCAAATGGAAATATAAGTTTAAGTGGAACAGGACGTATACAAGGTGTAGACACAGTTTCTGCTTCTACTGACGCTGCAAACAAAGCTTATGTAGATGCGCATCCAGGATCAGGAGGTACAGTAACATCTGTAACAGCAGGTAATGGGTTGGCTGGAGGAACAATCACTACAACAGGAACATTATCTACTGTACACCTACCTTCTTTCGATACGCGTAGTACGAATCCAGATCCTGAAGATTATAATAACTTAATTAGGTTTGATTTTAAAAGTAACGGAAGCAATGGATTAAGTGATGGTGGTTCTTATAATGGCCAAATGACTTGGAGATCTTATGGTGGTGGCTCTGACATGAGTGGTGGTTATCCTATTAGGTTAGCATATACAGCTAATGGAAATTTATACAGGCAGATGGGTACAAGTGCTACTTCTTGGGGTAGTTGGAATAAGTTTGCGTTGGCAACAGGAACATCTTCGCAATATATTAGAGGAGACGGTTCAATAGCTACTTTCCCAACTATACCACCCGATCCAACAGGTGTTTATTTACCCTTATCTGGTGGAACAATGACAGGTTCTATTGCAATGAGTAATAATAATATTACAGGCATAGGTAATTTAACCTTAAATAATGGATGGAGATTACAGCAAGGAGGTTCTAATTATGCAAGTATAAACTCGTGGGTATACTTAGAAGGAGTACATGGTTTATACACCGCAACAAACGGCGCTCATTTTTATCCTAATAATGATTCTACATATGGTTCGTGGCAGATAAGTGGAAGTAGGAATTCTTGGAATGGTATTACATTTCGCGGTTCTGGTAGCACTCATAACACTTTAATGTCTTCGGCTGATGGAGCTACAATGGGCTTGTTTAATGACACAGAAGATGAGTGGTATATTGAGTGTATTAGAAACGGTACTACGAAACTTTATTATGATGGTAATTTAAAATTACAAACAACAAGCAGCGGAACTATGGCGCAGGGTACTGCTGAGGCAACAGGGGACATGAGAGCCCCTATATTCTACGACTCAAACGATACAAACTATTATGTAAATCCTAACGCTACAAGTAATGTGGTTAATATTGCTTTAAAAGGCGACATAAGATTTCCTACCAGCAGTGGAGGAAATACGGGTGGGAGTCCTGCTTATGCTATATTTCAAGAAGCCGGAGCATGGACATACCCTTTCCCAGATCTTCGTATTGCTATGCACACAGGTATAAAGTTTGGCGCAAACGCATCTTACAATGGTATGCGATTTTATGACGATTACACTATGGCAACTCAAGTGATGTCAGTTAATAATAGTAGTGATGGTTTAGGAGCACAAAATGTATTTGTAAATAATAGTTTACAAGCTGGTTCAAGTTTAAGAGCACCTATATTCTACGATTCAAATGACACGGCTTATTATCTTAATCCTGCCAGTACAAGTAATTTAAATGGACTAACAGTTGCTAATACTATTACAGGAACTATTTCTCAAAGCAATAAATTAGCTATTACAGGTTATCAAACAAATGGCCAAAGTTTTTATCAAACATCAGGTTCATTTGCCGGATATAGTGGTTGGGCAAATTACTATATAGGTAATCACGGGGATGGTTCAAATTATTACAATACAACAATAATATTTCCATTTTGGGGGCCTCCAAAATATAGCCGATTAGAAAACAACAATCTTAGAGGGCCTTATAATTTTTTAAATAATGAAGTAGACCAAACAATAGGAGTTTACTTACAAAGTACAACAAGTTTGCGTGCTCCTATATTTTACGACTACAATAATACTGCGTTTTATATTGATCCAAGCACAACAGGAACATCAGTAAATGTAGCGGGTGATGTTGTAGCTTATGCTAGTTCTGATATTAGATTTAAAAACAATGTTACTCCAATAACAAATGCATTAGATAAATTAAGTAAGATAGGTGGCTATACTTTTGAGTGGAATGAAATATCTCATAAAGAAACAGGTAAAAAAGATATAGGTGTAGTAGCTCAAGAGGTGGAAGAGATACTACCAGAAATTGTACAAACTAGATCAAACGGTTACAAAGCTGTTGACTATCAAAAACTAACTGCTTTACTTATTGAGTCGGTTAAAGAACAACAATTTATAATAGACGATTTAAAATCAAGAATAGAAAGGCTAGAAAAAATTTAATACCTTTGCAACTATGAATGTAACTTACTCTTATAAAATAACAAGTATGCTAATGGCTCCGTCATTAGATAATTTAACCGATGTAGTCACTGTAGTTAAATTTGATTATATTGGTACTGATTCAGATTCAGGATATTCAGGAACGTTTAAAGGATCAATTCCTGTGGGCGCACCTGATCCTTCAAGTTTTGTTCCTTTACAAGATTTAACAGAAGACGAGGTTATACAATGGGTTGTAGCTACATATCCTAGTTGGGATCACCCACAAGAGGTTGTTGCTAAAGAAATAAACAATCAAATAACACCAAAAAATGAAGAAGCACAAATGCCTTGGGCTCCACCACCACCAGAACCCGTCCCACCAACACCACCACCTACTGAAGAGTAATAATAATAGGTAATCTAAATTGATTATCTTTGTGTAAATTCTACTCTTTATGGCAATTAGATTTTTAAGCAACGAAACATTAGATGGAACTCTAACTGTAAACGGATTACTTACAGGAGCTTCGGCTACATTTACAAGCGCAACTATTAATACTGGAGCTGGAAACGTTGGTTTAGGGGTTTTTACTTCATCATCATCAACAACCCCAAACGTAAGGTTTGGAAGAAATGACGCAGAGTATGTAGGGTTTAAGATTGAAGACAGAGCCAATAGTATTGTTTTTAGACAAGACGAAACGACAGGTAATCATGAAGCAATTTTTGACATATGGTCAAGCACATCAGGTAATAGGGCTTTTCTTTTCAAAGCAAGTAATAATGCGGGCGGTTCATCGTCAACATGGTTGACTATTGAAAATAGTGATGCAACGTTTGTTAGAGATGTGTCGGTTGGTAGAAATTTAACAGTTACAGGAAATATAACCGGATCATCAGGTACAGGTCATTTTTCTGTAGTTAACGCTTCAGCATATCAGCTAAATGGCACTTATGTGATGGATTCCAGTAGGAATTTAGTAAACATAAACCAAGTCACAGCAACAGAATATAATTTACCATCACTTGGTATGATTGATTGGGCAAATGGAGACGCTAGAATAATAGAAGGCGAAGTAGGTGGTTACAGTTTATCTTTTGAAATTTATAATGGATCTAGTGCGTTAGAAAGAGTAATGTTACTTGAAAAAGATAAAACAGTAAGTCTTTATGGAGATTCAATAGTTGGTGCTCAATCAGTTACAACGAGTACAACAAACTATGAATACATGTTAAGAGTTCAGGGTAAAAACAATTATTCTGACGGAACAACTTGGTATGGCACATACGGTCAGATATTATTACATGCTGATACTAATATGACTGGCGGTGCTAGAAGATTTTTAATAACTAATGCTTTAGGTAGTAATAAATTTGCAATTGTTCGTTCTGTGGATGCAAATACTGATCCTGTTGTAAATTCAACTGCGGGTGGCAATACACCAAACAGTGGAACTGCTGATTTTGTTATTAATAACTCAGGACATATAGGAATTGGAGTAACAAATCCCCAGCCTAAATTGCATTTACAGTATGCTGGTGGAAGTTATGGTTCTGATACTACAAGTGGATTTATAAATGAAGCAACCAGTGGTAGAGGGACAATGAGAATTAGAAGTCAAAGCAATAACGCAGCAGAATTATTTTTTGATATTGATGGTGGAATAAGATGGGATATTTCTGCTAGAAATTCAGGTGATTCATATAACCTACAGTTTTATCCAGCAGCAGCAACACCCTCGCTAACTGGTGTAGCAGCACACACCTTTGAATTACAACAAAATGGAAATGTTATTGTTACTGGTGCTGGTAGTTCAGGTATGATGGGAATTGGAACGAATAACCCAACATCTAAATTAACGATTGATAATGGAAGTGGTGCTGGTGGGAGTTTATTAAAAAGTTCATCTTCTAGTTATACAGCTCATTTTATAGCTAACACAGGAACAGGTAACGCAGGTATATACTGTGATGCTTCTAATGGTGATTTCATTGGTAGCGATTATATTTTTATAGGACAGCATAATGATAAGTGGGCTCAAATTTCTACTTCGTCAGCTGCGGAAGGAATACGATTTATGCCTAGAGATAATATACAATTTACAATATCTAATACTGGTATAACTAATATTTATAACAACACTGCTATAGGATCAACAAGTACAACAGAACCACAGAGATTAACAGTTTTAAAACCGGAAAGCAATGGTAATGGAATATGGAGATTTGGAACAAGCGGCAGTACATTTACTCATACTGGGCATAGATTTTTCAGCACTATAACATCTACGGCTACAAGCAATGGGTGGTATACAATAGGTAATGTTGCAGACAGTTGTTCTGTAATAATAGTTATTAAAACTGCGGCACACAGTTCTGCTACAATATTAGCATCTAGAGGTTACGGCCTTTCAAATGTTGCTAGAGTGCAAGTATTGTCTTCGACTAAAAACGCTAATAGTGGTTATGCAAATATAACTGCTGTAAGAATAAGTGGAGGTGGAATAATAGATATGCAATTAACATGGAGTAGTGGGCCAAACGTTTCTGTAAGTATAACTTATTATGGTAATGGATGTGATTTACCTCCTGATTTAAGGCTTTCTATTAGCGATACAGGTACTTATCCGTATAATGTTGTAGATTCAGCTACATTTAGAAGTTCAGCTGCGTCTGCTAGGGTTGCAGGTGAACTAGATATATTAGGCCAAACTCATTGTGGTAGCAATATAAATATGTATAGCACAAGTAAAATATTTTTTCATGCCACAACAAATGCTAATAGATATATAGGTGCTTCATCAACTAATGATTTAGATATTGCAGCTGATGATGATATTAATTATAGAACTAATTTTAATAGATTCCATAATGGCGGTGTTGAATATGCTAGATTATCTGACACATCAAATTCATGGATAGCAAACGGTTCAAACGGTAAATTAGGAATTGGCACAACTAGCCCTACAGCAAGACTTTATGTTAGTTCTTTTGGTAGTGGCACAACAGATACTGTTAAAATAGTTCATGGTAACGGAAGTCATACAGGTAATGGATTAGTTCTACTGTCTGCTAACACAGGAAATCCTTTTTATTTAACTGGATCAGTAGGCAGTGGTTTTGCAGAAATAACTACTGCTTATAATGCTAATCCTAATTTTAGAATATCTGGTGATATAGTTGCTTATGCTACATCTGATAAAAAATTTAAAGACAACCTTAATATTATTGAAAATCCTATAAATAAAGTTCAACAATTAAATGGTTACACTTTTGATTGGAACGACAAGCAAGATTTATACAAAGGAAAAGATTATGGTGTTGTTGCGCAAGAAGTTGAAAAAATAATGCCTGAAATAGTTGACACAAGGTTTGATGGTCATAAAGCTGTTAAATATGAAAAAATAGTACCTTTACTTATAGAATCAATAAAAGAACTAAAAACTGAAATAGAAGAACTTAAAAAACAAATAAAATAATGGCATTACCAAGTTCAGGAACTATATCGGCAAACATGATAAATGCAGAAGTACCGGGAAGGTCAGCAACTGCTACTGCACCTTTATCTGGCACAAGCTCTACACCGCAAACAGGATCATTAGTTAAACTTTATGCAACAGCTAGTCCGCCAGTAAATCAATCTGCGCCACATGCGTACTCTGAGTTTTATGGACGAAGCTTTGTGTCTTTAACATCATATAGTTCGTCAACAATGGGTGTGTTTAATCAAGCGTGTGCCTTTAGTGGGTTTAACCCATGTTGTACACAAACGTATTATCACAACGGTTCTGGTTCAACACCTACAGCAGGTGACACTTGTTATAGCGATAGCGCTGGAACTAATGTATTAGCGGCAGGGTATTATAATATAAACGCAGCAACAGGAGTGGGCAATAGATTATATATTAAAATATCTACTAACCAAGGAGTTGTTGATTCGGGATATCCTCAATACTGTTAAATAAATAATTATGG